>OGMB01000107.1_pt1 | contig 48853 bp, 76 predicted proteins | sample 1573001 | NCBI WGS metagenome assembly OGMB01 (sample SAMEA2581921, study PRJEB24529) | metagenome | biome: Human gut stool | place: China | collected 2011
GGGGCTCGAGAGCACGGTGTGCGAGAGATAGCGCCCCTGAGGCCAGTCGGTGGCGGCGGGGAAGAGCTTCACGCCCATTTCCCAGAGCGCCTTGTACTCCTTGTCGACGGGGCAGTGCTCCTGGGCGCCGAGATGCCAGCGGCCCATGATGCGCACGAACGTGTCGAGCGGCAGTGCGATGCGTCCCTCGGGCGTCCTCACGGCATGGCGCATCACGCAGGCGTCGCCCGAGAGGCTCACGTTGAGCACGGAGCGGGTGACGGGCGCAAGCGGCACGCCGCCGTAGGCATGTTCGGGAAGAATTTCAAGGGCGCCCGTGCCGCAGGCGACGACGACGGCGTCGGTCCTGACGGGCTCGTCCGCCGCCACGCCGCAGATGCGGCCGTTGTCGGAGATGAGGCCCGTCGCTTTCCTGCTGCAGAGGATCTTCACTCCCGCTTCGGCGAGGTGTTCCCTGAGCTGCTTGGCGTAGTAGCTCACGGACCAGGTGGTCGCGCGCGAGAATGAGAAGCTCCCGACGTCCGTGGCCGCATAGAGCGAGGGCTCGATGGCGGTGACGTCCTCAAGCGTCGCGGGGGACGCTTCGCCGGCCTCGGGCGAGACGATGATCGTGCCCGCGCTTTCCTGAAGAATGAAGCCGTGCTCCTGCGCCTCGGCCCTGAGCATCGACGTCGAGGCCTCGGAGAGCTCCGCGGCGAGCGCGTCCCTCGCCTCGCATCGCGCGGGCTCGCGGCATGCGGTCATGGCGGAGATGAAGCTCGGGTGGCGAACGGCCGCGCCGCTGCCGTAGACGAGTTCCGAGGTGTTCGAGGCGAGCGCCTTGAGGCGCGCAAGACGTCCTGCCGGACGTGCGATCGGCGCGGGTGCGGGGTCGCCGAGAACGGCGCCCGCACAGTAGCTCGCGCCCTGGCAGGGTGCGCGCTGGGCTTCGATGACGGTGACGTCGGCACCTTTTCTGACGAGGGACAGGGCGGTCTGCAGGCCCGTGAGGCCCGCTCCAACGACTGCGGCGTGCATCGGTCATTGTAGCCCAGTCCGCCGGCATGGGCCTCCCCCGCACGTACGGCTGGCATATACTGAAGGAACCGCTTTTTTCCGGAACATCCGCCATGACCAAACATACGACCGCCGAGTGCCCCTATCCGAAGCTTGAGGCTCCCGTTCCCCGCGCCGAGCGAGAGAACGATCCGCTCACCGAAACGTCCGTTGCCGAGCGCGTGCTCCTCGACGGCCGCTTCATCAAGGTGGTCGAGGAGGACGTCGTCCTTCCCGACGGACGTCCGAGCCGCCGCTTCGGCCTGCGCCACGGCGGCGCGGCCGGCATGATCGCCCTGGGGGCTGACGGCACGATCGTCCTCGAACGCCAGTGGCGCCATCCGCTGCGCAGGGCCTTCTGGGAGATTCCTGCGGGCAAGCTCGATCAGGGCGAGGCCGAGCTCGACTGCGCGAAGCGCGAGCTCGTCGAGGAGTGCGGCATTCACGCAGCGCGCTGGACGCGACTCGGCGAACTCAACAACGCGATCGGTTATTCCAATGAACGCATCGTCGTGTTTCTGGCCGAGGACCTCTCCTGGGGCACGCAGGCCCTTGACGAGGGCGAGCATCTCGAGGTTGTCCGCGTCGATCTGAAGGAGGCGCTCGACATGTGCGCCGACGGCCGCATCACGGACGTCAAGACCATCGTCGGCCTCTTCTGGCTCGAACGCCTTCTCGCCTCGCGCAGCGCCTGAGGCGCACGGTCCGCAGGGCTCGGGTGTTTGGCAATTCGACGGGCTCTGTGGTAAGATTCCAAAACTCTCGAAGCGGGTGTCGTATAACGGCTATTACCCCAGCCTTCCAAGCTGGAGACGAGGGTTCGACTCCCTTCACCCGCTCCATGAAAATCGCCTCGCAGGCAGTCGGCCCGCGGGGCTTTTTTGTTTTCTGCGCTCTTGTCGGGAGATCAAGAGCGCCGTCGGTTGCGGAAGAGTTTGAGCTTCGCAGTCAGCCTCAGAACGCCGTCATGGGCGGAGGATTGGATCGTGTTCTGCAGATGCGTGCCACACCTGAGTGGAAAGCCGCACGAGCCATGCCGAAGGGCAGGGAAAGGACAAAAGCTTTCCGCGATACTCGTGTGCGGTTCCGCTTGACGAATACGACTTGTTGGTGAAAGTCGTATCGACAAAGAAGCTCAAGCCTACGCAGCACGATCTGCTGACGGGGCAATTCGTCAAGCACGAACTTTGGGAGCGACGCGTCGTGGCGGCTTGGCTTAACCTGTTGTACGCAGGTCTTGACAAACAAACCTACGCCCCGGAACAAGGCTCGGCTATATCGAAACTCTCCCGATTCACCGACGAGGTTTGGCTGCCTGACGAATGGCGCCCGTGCCGTGGTGGCAATTGAAAAGCTGTCGCCATGTTGCGGCAGCTGCAGGATCAAATTGGTGGATGGTGGAGAGCCGCCCATTCGCGAACGTGACACGCGTAAAAAATGGACATGATGACAAACCGTTCATCACCCTCTATGAGGAAAACTAAGGAGCAGGTGCATCGCCAAACAATCAGATCAGCTCATGAAGAGATACGGGTGCGACGCAGATCTCGGTGTGGTGATGAGGGCTTGGTTCCTGCGAATCTTTCATGATGCGACTTCGGGCCGCAAGGGTTTTTGCGTGCTTTGCTCTCATCTTTTTCATGAAAAAAACAGGGCTCGGAACTTAGTCCAGAGCCCTGTTCAGAAACTGGCGGAGAAGGGGTCTGTCGAACCCCGTTAGACATCTCCTAGACATCCCCTAGACATCCCTTAGACATTTCCCCGTTGAGCCGTGGGTTTTCGCCCGTTTTCGGTTAGCATGATGGGACAGAGTTAGACATCTGTTAGACATCTTCTAGACATTTTCTAGACAGACAAAATTGGGGCAAAATTGGGGCAAACATAGGAGCCAGTCATGCAAGTCACCGCCAGAAACATCGGGAGCCTCCCAGTGGGGACTCACCGAGCAGAACGTTGCCTATATTTAAGAAAGCGAGAGGGTCACGCGCCGACGTGGGTCTTCCGCTACACGGTCTCGGGAAAGCAGAAGGACGTGGTGATCGGGACGGCGGACGCCGTGACGATTGCTCAGGCAAAGGAAACCGCCGCACGCTTTCGCACGATGATTGCCGACGGGGTCGACCCGCTTGCCGCGAAGCAGGAGCGGCGGGAGAGGATGAAGAACGCGGGCGCGGAGGTTGACCGCCCGTTCACCTTCGCCGACCTCGTTGCCGAGGCCCTGCCCGTCATCGTGCAGAGCAAGGCGTGGCGAAATCAGAAACACGCTGCACAGTGGCAATCGACCCTCGAGCAGTACGCCCTCCCTGTACTGGGGAAGTTGTCCGTCGAGGACGTGAGCCGAGACGACATCCTTGAAGTACTCGTGCCGATTTGGAGAACGAAGCCGGAGACTGCTAGCAGATTGCGCGGCAGGCTTGAGGCCGTCTTCGCCTACGCCATAGTCATAGGAAAGCGAAGCGGAGGGAATCCAGCCCTGTGGCGCGGGAACCTTGAGATGTTCCTGCCGCCGATTGCCAAGGTGAAAAAGGAAAGTCACCACGAGGCGCTCACGTTCGACCAGGCTCGCGCGCTTTTCGATGAGTGGCGACCGCCCACGTCGATCACGGCCTGCGCGATTCTGTTTGGGGCGCTGACCGCGTCCCGCGTCGGGGAATTCGTGCCCGCGAAGTGGGAGGAGATCGACCTGCACAGGGAGGTCTGGCACTGCCCGCCCGAGCGACGAAAGGACGGGAAGAAATACCCGCACCGCGTCCCGCTGTGCCGGCAGCTCGTTTCCATGCTGAAGATGCTCCCGCACGATTCCCCGTATGTGTTCGCCGGCAAAGGCGGCTCGCACATCTCGAAGGAGACGCCCCGCGTGGTTCTCCAGAAGAAGCTCGGGCACGGGACGATGCACGGCTTCCGCTCGACATTCCGTGACTGGTGCGCGGAGAACGGGAAGGACCCTATTGTGGCCGAGAAAAGCCTGATGCACGCTACTGGGAGTGCCGTCGTTCAGGCGTACCAACGCTCCGACCTGCTCGACGCCCGCAGGGTACTGATGCAGGAATGGGCGGACGCCGTGTACCCGGAGCAGGTTTGACGGGCAAAGAAAAAGCCCGTCACCGTGGTGCGGTGGCGGGCTGTGGGTTGCCGATTGTCTGCGCTAGGGCGTGGCCTCGCGGAGCTTGAGCGCCTTCGTGCACTTCGTCGCGTACTGGTCCGCGGCGAGCCATTGGTCGATGATGTCCTTGCGCCAAAACAGGCCGCCGGGGAAGCGCTTGCCCTGAGGGATGATGCGCTTCGCGATCCAACGGTCTACGGTGCGCGGAGACTTCCCGCCAAGGTACTCGCCGACCTCTTTTTTGCTTAACCACCCGTCCATTGAAATACCTCCCGTTCTTTTGCCATTCTCACCTGTGCGATCGCCTCCGCGATCAGTTCGGCCTTGCTCATGATTTGTGCCTTGTACGCCGCGAGGGCACGCTCGGCTCGGTCGAATTCCTCGCGGTCGATCATGTCGATCACGGCGACCATCGTTTCCTTTTCGTGCAGATCCTTCTCTGCCAGTTGACTGACCCGTGCCACTGCCGCCTGCATCTCGCCGTCATCCCGCACCGGGGCGGCGGGCGTGGCCAGAGCGTCGAACCAGTTTGGCGCAGCACCTTCCAGGATTTGCCGCACCTGCTTCTCGCGTGCGACCTCTCTGTGCAGGTGCGCTTGCCCGGTGCTGTGATCGGTCATGCTCAGGTAGTGGATCGAGTTGAAAACCCGCACGTAGATCGGAGCGCATCGTTCCTTCAGCGTGCGGATGTTGCTCGTGATGAATCCCGTGTGTACGTTCACCTGCGCGGCAATTTGAGCTGCGGAAAATTCCTGCTTCGCGTGTCTGCGGAGGAAGCTCACGATTTTGTACAGCATGATTTCGCGTTCATCGTCAAGCATGAGCGTCTCCTGCGCAGACGATTGCGTCGAACCAGTTCGGGGACGGGGCAGCCATAATGCGAATCTTTTCGGCCTGCATCCTTCTCTTTTCGATGCGCTCGACGCGCATACTCTTTTCCTCTTCTGCTTCGCGCTTCGCCTCTTCGGCCTTCAGGCGTTCGCGCTCGAGCCTTCGGTTTCGTTCTTCCTCTGCGAAGGAGAGACGCCCGCCGAAGCTAACGAGGGTCAGGCCGTGGACTGTGCGGACGTGCAGCTCGGTTCCTTTGCCGGCCAAAGTTTCGAGGATGCCGTTCACGCGGGCCTTGGGCTGGTGAGCCAGTGAGGCGATTTCGGGTACCGTGAACTCACGGTGCGGGTTCGTCTTGAGAAGTTGTTCGACGTGGTGCGTTGCGGTGCTGTTCATGATGGTTTCCTAGTTGGCGGGTAGTGGAGGAGGCGGCGGGAGCTTGCCTGTCACCTTCATATGGTTGACGCGTTCGGCCTGCGCGGCCTCGAGTGCTTGAACCTTTTCGAGGTAGTCCCCGAGGATCAGGCGGCGATGCTCGCGGAATCGTCCGGGCGTACTGGCGATGTGTTCGGGGTCGTTTTCCTTCAGCACTTCGATCAGCTCCTGATTCATCCCGTTGGCGGTCGCGGCCTCGAAGATCATCTGTGCCGTAGTGAGGCCTTCGCGGGTGTCCTCGATCAGTTCGTCAGGAATGCGGCGGCCCATGTTGCGATGGTCGATCGCGAGGGTTGCGGCATAGGCCGCGCGGCGGATCTCCTCGAGGCGCTCAGACTCCTGCACGCCGACCTTGAGGAAGGCGATTGCCCCGATCATCAGCATCGAGTTGACAAGCGAGAAGTCGTCCATTTCCTCGGTCGTCTGCCAGCGCTCGAGTGCCATAAAGGCCTCGATGAAGCGTTCGACCATGAAATCCTGGTCGGCTAGCGCGAACAGGTAGCCGAGCTGCGCGGATCCCTTGTGCCGAGCCGCTCGGGCATCCTCGACGATCTTGACGAGGCGGCGGCATTCGGCGGGGTCTTTGAACTGGTTGCGGAGCAGGCGACTGCGTGCGGCCTGCTCCCGTCCGTGCGCGCCCTTCTTTCTGGGCTTCTTTGACTTAGGCATTGGCGTCTCCTCAGATTTGCCCCTTGAGCTGTTTTTGGACTTCCTCGTATGTGTCGAAGCCCGGCGGGAGGACGAGGCGGTAGCGACCGCACTCGACGCCGTCGATCCTGCACACCAGAAGCACCTTGCGCCAGAGGTGGCACTGGACGAAGTCGTAGGCGATCTTCGTGGCGATCACCAGTGCGCCGATCAGGAAGCAGAAGTTGAAGCCCATGATGAAGCCGCGCTCCCACGCGATCGAGGTCGGCACGACGATCGAGTAAAAGAAAAGCCCGAGCCAGAGAAGCCCGAGCTTAGATGTGGGGATCGCGCGGAGGTACCCGCGCATCCACAGGGCGATGATGTCGCCCCTTGAGTTCGACCGCATGATGTCTCCTTATCGACGGGTCAGTTCTGCGTAGCGTTTTGCCACGGCCTTGCGGCATTCGATCATGCCCTTGATCTTGTCCTCTTCCTGCTCGATGATCGTGGGGAAGAGGAGGTCGAGGTAGCCGTTCCTCAGGGCGAAGTGTTGGCCGAGCCAGAGGGCGACCTCAGAGTATCCTCCCGGGGCTTCTACCTTGCGAACCCGATCAATCTCGCGGTCGAGGTAGAACATGGCCTTCATGAGATCGTCGGCCTCGGATTCGCCGTCCTTGTGGCCTGCGCGGACGATGTACTTGACCGCGTTGCCGAGGTTGAACCCGAGCAGTTCGCACAGGTCGATGGGTTCGAGGGTGATGGCCGCGTCGCGGTAGTGTTTGGGATTGGTCTTGTCCATTAGATGTCCTTTGCGAAAGTTTCGGCGAGTGTCGGGATGGTGGCGGGCGGGAACGACTCGCTCAGGTGCTTGGCCGTCAGGTAGCCCATGCAGAAAGCCCCGCTGCTACCGTCGGTCTGACGCATCGCGTCGTAGGCGATCTTCGAGTAGCGGAAGTCGGGGCGCTTGATGAGTTCTGGGTTCGTGAGCAGGTCTACGCCGAGATCGAACAGCCCTTGTTGGCGGCTAGCGTTGGCGAACAGCCTGAAGCCCTTCGTAAACTCGTCGATCGACTTTGCGCACATCTTGATGCCCACGCGCCTCAGGTCGGCCTCTTCGTCGAAGCGCTTGAAGCGAACGAGGTTGTCAGCACCGGGCAGGGTGGCGAAGAAGAAGAGGTTGTACAAAGGTTCGCCGTTGGTCACGGCAGGCGCGTCGAGCGGGTGAGTGATGTCGTCCACATCGGCGAGGACGTGTATGTCCTTGCGCGTCAGGTCGGGTTTGTTGGGGTAGCCTTCGACCGGGTTGAACCCCTCGAACCAGTAGCGACCAGGTTCATGCGGGTAGTGGTCGATTAGCCAGTTCCACCCCTTATCGGAATACTTTTTCATCATGTCCTCTTCATGTGATGAGACCGCCGTCCCCTCCTCTCCTCGCAGGAAGTGGCGGCGGCCTCGGTCAAGGTGTCGGCCTGTGGGTTACTCGCCTTCTCGAAGTTCGTCGAGCAGGTCACGCAGGTGCAGTAGTTCCCGCGCCATCATCATCACGTCTCGCAACATGGGATCGTAAGCCTCGTCGAAACGTCGCTCATCGGTGTCGGCCTTGATCGCCTCTGCCGCTCCGACCAGTTGCTCGGAGACGTAATCCATGTTTTGCAGAATTTCCTCTTCATTCATTTTCATGCTCCGGTTGACCCGTAACCGCCCGCGCCTCGGGCAGTCTTCTTTTCTTGCAAGCGCGCGTACCGAAATGACGTTCAAGGTGACGATTGCTCTGCGCCGATGTTCTCTTTCGTGCTTCATTCCTCGTCCTCCCTGTACTCCGCCCATTGTTCGACGATGTTGCCGAGTTCTAAGAATCGGCCGTTGTTGAAGTCGCCGTCCTCGTACTTGAAGAGTCGCGGCTCTTCCTTTCCAGCTCCGAAGTCGATGATGACCCAGTACAGGCCGTCGTGCGGCGGCTTTTCGTCCGGGTACTTGTGCCACGCTTTATCCGTCATTCCTCGTCCTCCTGCTGTTTGACGAAGTACTCAGTCGGAAAGAGCGTTGGCGCGATTTTTCCCTTGACAGGGACGTGGAGGAGGTAGAAGCCGCAAAGCGTTCCTTTTGCGTGATACATGAACGCTCGTCCATCGCATTCCGCTTCTGCCTCACGGATCGCTTTTTGTGTTGTGCCCATCATGCAAGCTATTCGCTTGCGGATTTCCTTTTTCATCTTGACAGGCATTTCTCGTACCCCTCCATTTCTTCTACAAGTCGACGATCAAATTCAGCCACTCGAGCTAAAAAGTCCCCAGAGATCCACTCGCTTTTTTGATCATCAGGCCAACACTTGATGAGCGATTTGTACTTTGTTGCATGAAATCCACGGCAAAATGCGTACATGGGCTCTCCGCTTGGTCTTCTGAAATTCTCACCGTCGAAGTGGCCACGCAATCGTGCGATTTCTTGCCCTGATTCTTTTTCCTGAATCGAAAACATCAGGTCGACGTTTTCGGGGATGTTCCAAGACTTCGTTGGGTTCCATTCGTTCGGACGAAACTCCGGGTTTTCCTTGACGTCTTCGGGGGTGAGATCGACAGAAAAGCGATTGCCGAATTTGACGGTCCTCGCTTCGCCAGTCCAAACTCTATTGAGTTCTTCCGACAGGCTTGGCCCGCTGTACGGTGTGAGCATTGAGAGAATCTCATTAAGACGAAAGTCTTTCAGTTCAAACCGTGGGGTTTTCATTCTTCATCGTCCTCCTCGTCCTCCTCGTCCCACGGGCGGAAGCTGGTAACATCACGACGGAGTCCGTTGCTGAACCACGCGTCGACCCACTCGCCGTCCTCATATTGAGATGTGTACCGCGCGGCGAAACGTTCGAGACGTTCTGGCTCGCTGCCGTAAACGTTCTCACACCGCATCCAGACGTCTTTCGGCGGCTCGACCTCGGGGTATTTGTTCCAAGCGTGCGGGTCGTACTCCTGCACCTCTTCGAGCATGTCGGCGTACAGCGCGGCGGAGAACTGCGAGCCCTCCCCGAACCAGAGAACGTGCAGTCGCGGTTCTTTTTGGAAACTGTCTTTGATGAGCTCGCGCTCCTTGTGCAGCCGAGCGGAGAAGTCTCCGTCGCTAAGCTCGTCAAGCTTCTTCTGCAGCACGCGGTCTTTGAGTCTGTATTTCATTCGTCCTCCTTACCAGATCACGACGGCCTTGCCGTAGGGGGTAAGCCGAACTTCGACGCCCCCGGCATATTCTTCGCCCATCATGGGGTAGCCGCCGTCGTTGTACGTGTACGCGACTTCGATGTCGCCTTCCTTTTCCATAATCTCCTGAAGGAGTTCGATTAGTTCACTGATCGTCATTCCTTAATCTCCTGTAGATCCATATCCGCCCGCACCGCGCGCGGTCTCGCTCAGCTCGTCAGCCCACTCGAGCTCGAGCTCGGGGAGCGGGATGATGTAGAGCTGCGCGACGCGATCGCCTACGTTGACGTTGAAGTGATCCGAGTCGCCACTTGGATTTCGGCATTACATCTCCTTGAGTTCCTGTGCCGCCTCGAGCGCGCCGTTGAGCGCGGCCAGGATGGCCAGCGCCTGCGACGGGCTGAGGTTGTCGATGTAGAAGGTTCGAGCCCAGTTGTGCCACCAGACGACAAAGCTGACATTCCCGTTGGACAACGGCTTGAACGCGCAGGTGACATTGGAGCAGACGGCTAGCTTGCCCTTCTTGAGTTCGAGCTTTTTGTCGTGGAGAGCTTTGGTCGGCGTCATCGTCCAGTGCTCCCGTACCCGCCCTCGCCTCGGTCAGTCTCAGAAAGCTCGTCAGCCCACTCGAACTCAGTGTCAACGAGCTTTTCGATGCGCATCTGGGCAATGCGGTCGCCGTTATGAACGATGTACGGCCTGCCCGATGCATTCTTCACCGTGATGTAGACGGGCCCGCGGTAGTCGGCATCCACAAGCAAAGGCGTGATGATGAGGCCCTTGAGGGCAGTGCTGGAGCGGCTGTACACCACGCCAACGTATCCTTCAGGGATTTCAAAGGCGAGGCCCGTCTGAATGCGAACGGTCTGCTCTTCGAAGATCGGCGCATCGAACTCTTCGGCGGCGTACAGGTCAAACCCCGCAGCGTACTTCGTGCCGCGCTTGGGCATCTTCGCGTCCGGGTGCAGCTTCTTAATATTGATTTTCATGATTTTTCTCTTTTGCAAGAAATTCAAAAACGTCGACTGACGCGATCATGATTTCCCCTATTTTTCGAGAAACTTCAGCAGAGAGGAGAAGTTGGTCGCTCGTTGCATCTTTCATGTACGACTTGAACATTTCCGCGAGTTCTTGGACCGACTTTCGTTCCAGAATCGCCATAGAAACCTCAAGCGGGGCTATGTTTGCCTCTTCAAGGATTTCGGCAACATATTTATTCGTTGGTAAAGTCATCTTCATGCTCACGTTCCTTGCGTGGCCATGGCGGCCGTGATGAGTGAGAGGGGAGTCCTCATAGCAGCGCTCCTTCAGGCACGGGGTCGGCTTCTCGGGCGGCTGTGATCTCGAGGCGGTAGATGTCGAGCACCTTCGCGGAAAAATGAAAACCGGGCCAATTGAGTTCGTGCCCGGTTTCGTTGAATCGCCTGACGACCTTGCTCAGCTGTTGCGCCGTCATGCTGAAAGCGAGCTGAGTGTCGTCGATGATGAAGTGCCGTTCGCCGCGTTGCATGCGCGGCCAGAGGTAGCGCAGAAGCAGTTTTGCGGGTGTTTGTGTCTTGGTCATGGCTGCCTCCTGTTTCTGCCTAGCGGATGCTGACGCTCTCGCGCTCAATCAGTTCACAGCCGGGGACGCAGCCGCCGGCGGAAATGGTTTCCTTGATGAGCACCTTGTTCGGGCTGATCGTGATCTTCTTCGTCGTGAAGGCCTCGGGGATCGCCTGCTCCTGGTTGATCTGAACGGCCTGCGTCGTGCGGATGCTCACGCTCACTCGGGCGGTCTTGACCTTGCCGGTCGCATGCAGCGCATCGAGGAGCATGGCCTTGAGGTAGTCCGAGCGCTTCTGCATCGACTTGACGCGGGAGAGCATGCGGTCGGCCTCTTCCTTGGCGGCTTTGGCCTCGGCATCGAGCTCGCGGAGGTAGAGGGCCGTGGCCTCGATCTTGTCGGATGCTTCAGCCTCGACGGCGTGGAGCGCGTCGGCCTGAAGGATTTCCCCAGTCTCAGGATCACAGTCAATACCGTCAAGCGCAGCTCGGATTTTGGTTGGGATTTCATACAATTTCATGATTGTTCTCCTGTGTTTCTGTGTTTACTGGCTGGTTTTGCTTTTCCGCTACAAGCTTGGCGCACTTCTCTAGGGCGCAAATCACGTTTAGTTCAACAATGAATCTTGGGTCTCCCTTTTCTTCAAGTTCGTCAAGAATGTCGTTCAGAATGATTTGAGCTCTTGGATCCAGTACGATTTTCATCGCAACTTCTATTGCGTTTCTGCCTGCTAAAAAAGCGTCTTTGCTTTTTCTGCCAACAAGAAAGGCAAGCATGCCTCGATAAACTTTTTCGTGAAAGTAATCAAATTCCTCTGGCGTCATTTTTTTTATGCTTTCAAAGAAAAAGCCCCCGGCAGTGCCGAGGGCTTGAGTTATTCGAAAAAATCGAATGACTGATCAATTTGACAGCGTGGTCAAGATGGTCAGAAGGGGACGTCAGAGTCGTATGCAGGATCAGATGCGCGTCGCTGTGCAGCAGGATTGGCCTGCACCGGATTCTCATCGTTGTCCTTCTTTGAACGCAGGAGCTGGATCTGCTCAGCGATGATCTCCGTCACGTAGCGTTCTGCGCCGTCTTTCTCATACTTGCGCGTGCGCAGACGACCTTCGACATAGAGCGGGTCGCCCTTTGCCGTGTAGTCGCGTATGATCTCCGCTAGTCGACCGAATGCGCAGATGCGGTGCCACTCGGTTTCCTGCTGGACGTTGCCGTCCTTGTCGCGCCACTTGCGTGACGTGCCGAGGGAGAGATTCGCGATGACGTGATCGCCTACGCGGATCTGGGGATCGTTGCCGAGATTCCCGATGAGGATGATCTTATTCACTGATGCCATTGTTAGCTTCCTCCTGTGTAGCCTGTTCGGTCATTGCTTGTTCAAGTTCGTGACGACGAGCTCTGAATGCTTGCGCGATCTTTTCGCGGTCTTCGTAGCAGAGACCCTTGGAGGCGATCTCCTTACCCATTGCCATTAGCTCGTCGGGTGTTTCGGCGCTGATTGTGCGGGACATAAGGTCGGCGAATTCGTCTGGCGTGACGCCAGCGCTATCGAGCCACTTCTTGATCTCTGCGCCGACCTCCGGTGTGAGAATTAGCGGATCAGTGCGAGAGGAGAAAAGTCCGGTACGGTCTTTCGACGCGTTCGCAAAGTGCCCGTCATGGACGAGATCAAACATGATCGTGAACTCATAATCGACTCCGTCGCGCTGCTCGACCTTCATGCCGAGCTTCTTGATGACCTTCTTACCGTTGACGTCCTCTTGCGCCATCTCTGTCTTACTCCGCATCGTCGCGATGATGTGGAGTTTACTGGTGAGCATTGCGTCGACAAACTGTCGATGGCGAGGTGTCATCTCGTTCCAGGCAGACCACGAGTTCCCGCGATAGCGTGCCTTCGCAATGCGTTCGACTTCCTCAAGACAGCCGCCCTTGCCGTTCCATTCATGCGTCATCGAGTCGATGATGAGAATGTCGTAGCCTGCGTCCTCGGCCGCCTTGATGGCTTCCGTGTATCGCTCTGGTGTGAAGGGCGCGTCCAGATCGAGAACGTCGAACTCAGGCATGCCGGACATGTCAGCGTAGAGAGATGCTGAACCGCGCTCCGTGTCGATGACGGCGATCTTGCCGCCGATCCCCTTGGCGAGCAGAAGAGCGCCGTAGGTTTTGCCGGAGCCAGATGTTCCCGACAGAGCGAGGCGAAGTTTTGAGGCGCTGCGAACGGCCTTTTTGAAAGTGAATGTCATGATGCGTTGTCCTCAGAAAGTCAGAAAGGTATTTCGTCGTCGTTGATCGCGTAGAAGTCTTCGAGCGACTTGTCGAAGATCGGCTCGGGTCGCCTTGCCCGATCGCCGAACCATTGCGCGCGCTCGAACTCGTCGCGGCTGCCGTACTCGGGGTACGGGTCGACCTCGTCCTCTGGCTCGGGCATCGGGAGCTCGAGCGGCTCAAGCGCTGTTTTGGTGATCGTCATGCTTACTCCTTTGGGCAGTCAAAGCCTGGTTCGGGGGCGAGGATGCAGTCGACGCGATACAAAATCATTTCCGTCGCCTCGAAGAGCGCAACTTCGAGCTCGTCGTTGATGGCGTCGATGATCTTGGTGACCTCTCTTGCCGAGCTTGCGTCCTTAAGGCTCGTGATCACTGCAATGAGATCGGTAGAGGAATTGGGATTTACGAGATACGCCGCAAGCACTTCTTCTTGCCTGTTCGTGACGTAGTTCTCGCAGAGCTCGTCGATGTCCGCGTTCGGCGTATGCTCTGCCTGCTGCGCGATGCTTCGCGCGATGTCAGTCAAAGTCTTCATTCGTTACTCCATGCTCCAGTGATGAGCGCGCCAGCGATGACGGCCAGCGCACCGAAGAAGGTGATGAGCGTCCAGATGCGTCCGGGGCGCTCGCATGAAAAAGGCTCAGGGGCTTTCGCCGGCTGAGCCTTGGTGTGTGCCTCCTTGCGGAGCTGTGCAGGCAGCTTGTATCGCCTGCGTTGGTGGTTTGCTTTCATGTCGAAGTCCCTTGGAATGTGTTCAATGATGTGGACCGGGTCGGAGAAGCTCATGCTGCTTCCTCCTCCTCGCGCTCCTGCCAGAGCACGCGAAGCTCCTCGAGACAGTCCTCGATCACGTCCTTGTCGAGACCCGCGTCGTTGGCTGCTTCGGTGAACTCTTCGATTGTGACGAGCTCGCCTCCGGCTGTAAGCGTGTCGAGATCGAGCTCGTACCCGTCGACGAGAATCGGCTGCTCGTCGGGATACTCGTCGTACACCGACGGGACGCCGCCCATGCCGAAGTAAAAACCGTTGCTCATGCGAAGTACCTCAATGCGATGACCGTGAGACCGATTGCGACGATGCCGCCGATCGTAAAAAGGCGAAGGCCGAACACGATGGTGTCTTCGGACGTAGGCTCGTACTGGACGAGCTCGTCGGCGCTGCGTCCGGTGAAGAAATCGAGAAGAGACATAACTTTCTCTCCGTGTGGAATGGAAAAGAAAAGGCATTCAGATGCTGCCGAAGGAGAACGCCACGCCGAAGTGGCCGGCGGCACGTGAATGCCTTCTGATGGAAGTGGGGTGAGGGAGCCGGGGTGAACGCAAAAGCCTCTCGTCTGCAGATGCCCCGACTTTGGGATCTGGCCTAGTGAGCCGCCAGATCGGCACATATCTGCGTCATGCCGTTTGCCCTCGAAGTCGTTACGGAAGTTCGTCCAGGACGCACTGGACGTTGACTGCCACCTGCTCGTACTTCTCCGCTGCGGGGCAGTGGATGACGGTCGGCTCGGTCTTCATGTAGAAGGCAAGCGCGGCGGCGTTCGCGATGCTCAGGAGCGCGTACTCATGGACATCGGCTTCGCAGCAGGTCTCGCGACCGACCGAACGTAGGTAATGCGCAAGCCTGACGTCGAAGTCATTTTTTGTCATCGTTGTTCTCCTAGTAGCCGTCCCGCGTGTCGCTCTTTGCGGGTGCCCGCGAGACGGCGATAAAAAAGCCCCCGGCGTGTGCCGAGGGCTTGATGAAGTGTCGTAGGTTAGAGAAGCAGTTTCTGTATGGCGGCGGCGGAGATCAGTTTGATCGTCCCCAGCGTCAGAGGCACCGTTTTCTCTTTGGCGAAAGCTTTGAGTTTGTCGACGAACCCCTTGGTTCGAACGGTCTCCAGTAGCGAATACCCGTCGAGCGTGAGCGAAGGATTCGCTGCAATCCCGATTTGAAAGTGGCCGTCAGCGCTTTCAGTCACGTACAGGCCTTCGATGTAGCCGCTGTCGACCAAGAGCTTTATGTGCGAGAACACGACGCGAATGCTGGCGTCCTGATCGCGATTGCGGCGTTCGGAAAGAAGCTGCCCTTCCTTCCATTCGTCGAGGTTGTTTGCGTCGTTCACGAACTCCTCAATCGTCTCTGCCTCAACGTGCGCGAGGATTGTCCGCATCAAGTTCCAATCAAGTTTCATGGAAATTCGGCGCGGAAACCTCTGTCTTCAGACAGGGGAGGAAGCGCCGTCCTCCTTTCTAAGTTCGGTTAAATCTTTGCGGATACCCGCAGGCTCCGCTTACGCGGCCCGAAGGCCGGTTGACATCCTTCGCCAATGTTGGACGGGGTTTGGTGCCTGCAACACCGCTCCTACCTCTTAGAGCTTTTAATCACAGGCCGCAGAGCGTGGAACTAGGATGTACATCCCACGGTGCCTGTACATTCCCAACCAACGTAGCGCCTCTCGAAAGAGGGGCGCTGAGGCTAGTCAATAAAGACTCTTTCAAGCCTCTGTCTTCAGACAGGGGTTATTGACGGAAATCTCCAAAGTGTCGGGACAGTATATCCGCTCATTTTATTTGTCGTTCCGTCACTTCTCGTGATCTTGACCGCGTTGAGGCAACTCTGATTCAGCGGTACCGTCCTCGTTGCAACGAAGTGGTTCCCCGCTAACGGGACAAATAACCGCGTCGAACGCCGTCCACGCTGCGGCGATTGCGTAAATCAAACGCACGTCGTCGTGCGTGGTTGGCGTTACCACCAGGCGCTTGTCGATTATTTCAACATCCATTGTTATCTCCTTTCGAAAACCCACCTAAGCCCTCTCTGTGGAAAGGGCTTAGATCGGCTTTCGATCAGGTCGCGGCTGCGCATCGTCTGCGCTCAGGCCGCTCGGGACGTGCGTCCTCTGCTTCGTTTCAGCTGATCCTGATCTAGCTCGTGGGGCGTGTGGCGATCGTCCGTCGCCATCGAGCATCCGTCGCTTTCAGGTGGTCCCCAACCCAACCGCACTGGAAGATACCTTCCAGCCGTCCTGCGTACTTTTCATACACGACCTTTGCGACTACCGTTCCGTCGCGTGATGCGCTCCCGACAGACCCTTCTGTCCAGGATCGCACCCGTTTGGCGGGCGGTCCCCGACGCGCTACGTGAGCGCACCGAGATTCGATGCCCTTCCCATCGACGCCAAGCCTTGCGGCTTGGGTAAGGGATGTGTTGCAATCCCTATAGCTTTTATTATAAGCAAAGTAATGGCGGTGTCAATAGGAAAACTCATAATTTCAAACAAAAGCTATGTTTGCGGGCAAAAAAAGGCCACCGCGAAGGTGGCTCTTTGCGGAAATCGTAGGTTAGAGACCGCCCGCTCCAGACCTGTCGATGACTCTTCCGACGATGTAGACGAACTCTGTTTCAGTAGCTGGGATTACTTCTGGCTTCCATGACGGATTCTCTGACACTACATATAAGTCGCCATTCATGAGGCGGCGAAGACGCTTGACTCGCCACTCACCGCGATACGTGAAAACGTAGACGCGATCATTGATGATGTCTCGTTGGGCTTCGTCCACGGTTACGGAGTCTCCGTCAAAAAGAAGCGGCTCCATGCTCTCGCCAGATACTTCAAATACTTTTAGGTGCGACTGTTTGTACTGGTGCTTCTGGAGCCAGGAACGTCTGTATGACTTGGGTTCTGAGGTCTCGTCGATTGTGTAGGTTGGCGGCGTGTAGCCGTCACCGGCGGAGCATTGAATCGTATACACGGGGATTTTCACAAAGTCAGAGTCGTCGTCGATTTCCTCGGTGATGAGCGGCAGGACAGGTGTGGCTTTGGGCAAAGGATCGCCTACACCGGCAAGAAGCCATTCATACATAACGGGTAGTTTTTTGCAGATGGCAACGGCTGCCTCGGCACGGATGGAGGAGGTCTTACCGTTCAGCCAGTGCGCAACAGATGGCTGGCTAACGCCAGCAATGCGGGCAAGCTCTGACTGTGAGAGGTTGTAGGTGGACTGCAACCAAGAGATTCGTTCAGAAAGCGTACTCATAATTAAAAATCTTATAACAGAGCGCCATAACAGTTCCTCTAGTAAGCTATAATAAAAGCTATAACGCACAAGGAGTTGTTATGGACTTAGCCAAACAGAGATCTACTGCAATAGCGCGCTCGCTGGTTTCGGAGATTGGTACCCAGTCGAAGACCGCGAAGGTGGTCGGGGTTTCACAGCCCACGATTGCCATCTGGATCCGCAACGGGATTGGTCGAACTCGAGAGAACGATCTCCGGTTCCGATTTCCAAATTTAGAGACGTGGAAGCTTTTCCCGGCTTTGGAGGTCGTTGACAAATGTTCGTCCGACCAGAGCTAAGAAAGGGCGACGTTGACGTGCGCCTCAAAGCCCCGAAAACGATGATCGAAAAGCTCGACTTGCTAAGCATAGCTTTCGGCCTCACGAGACAAGATGTGATCCTGATTGCTCTTGACGCTTATGTTCAAGAACTATCCCATGTCTCTAAGGTACTCGCCCCAGCCGTGGCGAAGCAACGGAATCGTGACGGAAACGGAACGGACGAGGAGAGATAGCGATGGGATTTCTTGCAGTTTTTAAGGTTCGCGGTTCTGGGTTGACGAACAAAACCGAAGTCGACGTTCTGGAGGCTTTAGCTTTCTTTATGAACGATCAATCTGGAGTGTGCTTTCCGTCGACCGATGCGGTCGCGCGGATTGCTCGTGTTCACCCGAATGTCGCCAGAAAGACGCTCAAAGAACTCGAGGCCAACGGCCTGATTTCCACGCGACAAGCTCCTGGCTGTCGTCGATATTTTGACCTGCATCTAGACCGCCTCCCCCTTAACGAAACTGCAGGGGGTAACGATCTTGACGGGGTTAAAGAAGTTGAACCCCTTAAAGATGTTGAAGGGGTTAAAGAAGTTGAAGTAGCCCCCTTAAAGAAAGTTGAGGGGTCCCCTTTAACTTCTTTAAGTACACCCCTTAAAGATCTTGAACCCGAACTAACAAAAGAACTAACAAGAGAACAAAGAAGGGAACTGACAAGTTTGGATGCACCCGAGCGCACGCTGTGGGAAACCGATCATTTTGACAACACCGTCAAAAAGGTCGAAAAGCCGAAGGCAACAAGAGCCAAGCCTAAAACTTCCTGTCCTTTCTCTCCTGACGATCCCATCCCGCCTGAATACCTTGAGTACGCACAAGCCAAGCACCCAAGCATCAACGCTCAGACGGAGTTCACCAAGTTCGTCAACTTCCACCTTTCCAAAGACAACCGGTACAGCAACTGGCTGGCCGCATGGAGGACGTGGGCGACGAAAGCAGAGGAGTTCGCTAAGAGCAGACCACAGAGCCAGTCGTACACACCCGCACGCCGTAGCACTGACCCGCAGGCGGGATGGGTATCGACTCAGACGCCGACAAACCCGCCGCCTCTCTACACGCCTGAGGAACGAGAGGCGCTGAAGAAAAAGTATCAGGCGATGACCGCTATTTTTGCCAAGACGGATAAGAACGTATGACCAGGTCAATCTCCGAAATCCTCGCCAGACTCACCGCCATCGCGGCGGAACGCAAGGGCACGGCCCCCCAGGTTCCTCCGAAGAAGGATCCTGCCCTTGTGCGCGAGATCGAGGCCCTGCGCGCAGAGTTCACCGAGAAGGGCGTGCCCTTCACCGAAGGAGCGCTTGAGGGCATGGCGGAAAACCGCCTGCTTCACCGAAAGGCAGAAGAGCAGAACGCAGCTTTGTTCGCCCAGACCGCCGCAATCCCGCGCCGCTTCGCCAAGGCAACCCTGTCTGGCTTCATGCCGTTTGACGACGTTCAGGCCGCCGCCTTCGAGAAGGTCTGCGCATGGTCGCAGGGCGTTAGTGCCGGCGAGACCCCGTGGCTGATCCTCTCGGGTTCGTGGGGTACTGGGAAGTCGCACTTGGCCTGTGCGGCCCTCAACAGCCTGCGCGAATGCAAGGGCCTTACCGTCCGCTTCGTCGCTTGCCTCGACCTCGTGCGCGCCGTTCAGGACACCTACTCGAACGAATCCGGAACGACCGAAGCCAAGATCACCGCCGACCTGTCCCGCATCGACATCTTGTGTCTCGACGACGTTGCCGCCGACCCGACAACGTTCGAGTCGAAGCTCCTGACGCGAATCCTCGACGCCCGCTATCGCAACGACCGTCCGACCCTGATCGTCACGAACCTGTCGATACGTGAGAGGGACGGGAAGCCGTCCGAATTCGATGCCTTCGTCGGCAATCTGGTCGCCTCTCGCGTCCACGAGTGCGCGACCTACGTGGACTGCACGACCACCGATTTCCGCCGCGTCTCCGCCAACCGAACCAACGACCCGACCAAACTTTTCTGAGGAGCAAGCCCATGAAATACCTCCCGCCCGAATCTCCGTTGCGTCGCCTGATCGAAATCAACGCACTGGACGCAGAAACCTGCGAGCAGATCATCCGCGAGGTCGAGCAGTACGTCGTCGACCGTTACGAGACAATCGAACCCCGTCTGCGCCTTTCCGTGACCGTGACCATTCCCGCCGAACACTCAATCAGTGGGGCCGCGTTCTCCTTCGCCGTCCACTACGACGACCTCGCCGACGAGGAGGACGCGAAATGAAAGGGCTTCGCCTCAAAACCTGCGCCTCTGTCTACGACTTCCTCAAGCACAACGTCCGCGAGGAGGTCTGGGCGTACACCGTCTTCCGTGCGCTTGACATCGCCAACTACCGCTCGAGCTACTGCTCGGACGCCAAGGGGCGCTTCCGCTTCACGCTCACCGTGCCCGAGACCAACTCGGCCAGTGCCCACGCCTTCGACGTGGAATTCACGAACGAGGACTTCGAGGAGTGTCACGAATGACCACGCAACAGTTCGACGAGCTCATTTTGGCCATGCTCGTCATTTTCATCCTCGGCTTCTTCATCGGGAACCGGGAACTGAAAAAGCGATGCGGCAAGTGCCGCCTCTTGCCGGAGAAGGAGGAAAGCAATGAGTGAACCCGACACCAAAGCCCGCGTCGTCTCTAAGTCGCATCACACGATGTCGCTCACGACCACGCTGCACACGTTCCTCGGACGCAAGGTGATCCGCATCACCACGATGCCCCTCTTCGGCTCGACCGCCTACCTCACGACCTACGCCGAGGGCCGTCTGGGCGACGACCCGACCGACCTCACGCAGGCAACGTTCGAGTACTGCCGCGCCTACAAGTTCGCGGAGCGCTCCCTTGCCTTCACCCACCATGAGTCACTCGTCGAGCAGGCCGTGCAGAGAGGTGCGCCCCATGTCCGATGAAACCACGGGAGCGGAGATCGTGCGCGAGATCAAGGAACGCCGAGGCAAGACGACCTGGCTCCTCAGTCTCGACCGCCGTCGCGAATTCTGCGTGCATTCCCGCCCCGACTTCTCGGGTCGACGCGGCCAGTACGTCACCAAAGTCACCTACCGCCTGCTCCCGAAGCCCTGTCCCGACGATGACCGCGAGGGCCTGCGTTGGTACACCGCCGAGCTCGAGCGCGAGCGCACCATAGCAGTCCGCTACAGCAGGGATGCAGCTCACGGCATGGCCGTCCATGACGCCGCCGTAGGTTCCATCCAACGAGGAGCATTCAACCCATGAGCACAGCTTTCATCGTCAGCACCACGGACGCCGCCGACGAACTCAAGACCGCCATCGTGGTCGAGGGAGGGGACTTCTGGGAGGTTCACAGCACCGACTTCGAGGGCGAAGTCACCACGTCGATCAAGCCCGGGCGGTGGTTCGCCCCCGTCTCCTGCGTGCGCTTCGGTCGACCCGTCGCGTCATGGAAGCTCCCAACCTTTGCCGACGCGCGCCTTCTCCACCGTGACGCCGTGGCGCACATCCTGCAAAACGGCGGCTACAACCCCCAGTAACCCACAACTACGAACCATGAAAGACCTGTTCTCCGCACTCCTCGCTCCGTTCTTCGTCATCGTGAACGTCGTGGCGCTGTTCTTCCTCCTCGCTGCCTGCCCAGTGGTGATCGCCGTCGCCGCCATCGCTGCCATCGTCGCACTGCCCTTCGTCCTCCTCCTCAACTTCTTCGAGGCGGACCGATGAGGTGGAAACGACCGAAAGAGGAAGAGCCGACCGGCCCGAAGGAACCGCGTCCGCTCTTCGGCGACCGATTCATCAACACCATCCGATGCATCGACTGCGCCTACCTCGCGGGATCCGACCGCACCCCCCGGTGGCTCTTCGCAGAGGAAAAGGGCTACTGCGACGCGGTCGGGCACAAGGGAGGGCGGTGGAACGTCCTTCAGGCCATTACCGAACTACGCCCCCCGTGCGCGTTCTACGAACGAGCGCCACAGGAGCGAATAGACCTCCGCATCAAGGCGGTGGGGATTCTCAAAGCAAGAAAAGACCAACAGGAGCAAAACCGATGATTCCGACGACCAGGATTGCCGACGCTTGGCATACCGTCATCAACCCGAAGAAGTCCCGCCCGAACCTCCCCGAGGTCGGTCGCCGCTGCCGACTCCACTTCCGCGAGTGCGAGGCCCTCACCGACACGGGCCGCATGAAGATCCGCCACGGCATCGACTTCTACGGCTACCTCGCCAACGAGTCCTTTTGCTACATCCCGCTCTACAAGGTCGCCATCCCGTCCTCGAACCTCGAGGCGTGGACATACGACGAAACCAACCCGCGCAACGGGAAGAAGTTTCCGCTGTTCTTCAACGGCTTCGGGCGTGACAGCTACGAGGCCTTCCGCATCTTCAGCAAGCGAGGCATCAGGGGATGAGAGCGAACACATTGCTCGCACTGGGTCGACTCAAGCCCGGGCAGATGAACAAGACCGAGACCGCGTACCGCGACCACCTCCGCGCACTCAAGGCCGCAGGCGAAGTCCTTGACTTCCGCTTCGAAGCGATTACCCTCAAGCTCGCGCAAGACCTCCGATACACGCCCGACTTCTTCGTGCTCAAGCCAGACGGCTCGATCGAATTCCATGAGGTCAAGGGAAGCCGCGCCATCTTCCGAGACGACGCCAAGGCGAAGTGCAAGATGTGCGCACAGCTCAACCAGTGGGCGACCCTGATCGTGGTCTACCCGCGCCGCAAGAAAGACGGCGGCGGGTGGGAGTATGAAACCTTTGAGCCGAGCAACCTATGGTAATCATCGAAAAAGAATTCTTCCGTCTGCTGCGCCTCTGGGCGAGTCTGCGCCGCAAGGGCCGCATCCCTACGGTCAAGTCCCCGACGTTCGTCATCATGCAGATGATGCGCATCGCGCAGGGATCCCCGGACGCGGAAGAGGAGGCTAACCCCTTCGCCGAGAAGCGCCAACCGCGCATCACCCCGAGCGCCGAGGAACTTCGAGCCAATGAACAGGTCGCCGACGACCTCGATGCCGCCTTCGCGTCCTCCGAGCTCCCGATGATCGCCAAGGCCGTCATCCGCGCACGCTACTTCGAGCATCTCGAACCCGAGGACATCGAACAGCGCCTGCACCTCGGGCGCAATACCTTCCGCTTCCACCACTACGCCGCAGTTTGCGAACTAAAACGAATCTTCGATTGCATCCGCGAAAAAAGAGTCGTATAATGTGTAATGAAGTATTTTTGGCCTCAGTCGGAGGCGAGTCGTGTGCGGCTTTAATCCCTGTCGGGAGACAGAGTCGTATCTAGCGAAAATAAAGCTCGGATCGAAAGGTTCGAGCTTTTTTTTATACCCCTTTTGCGGGTGGAGCGGTCTCGACATGACGTGATCGTTTCGCATGTTTCCGATCGCGTGACCCCTTTACCCACCACATTCTTTGCTTTCGACAGGGATTGCCGCCTCAATCACGTTGAACGCATGAAAAAGATTCTCTTGGCGGCTGTTGTGGCTGCATTCTTCATCTCTACCGCCGCAGATGCTCGTGGTGGTCGCGGTTTCGGCGGACGCTCTTTCTCGCGCCCGTCTGCTGCCAGATCAGTCCCGAATCGCACGACTGTCGTGAAGAAAAACACTACCGTCGTGAACCAGACCGTTCATCAAAACACCACCTCTTCGGGTGGAGGCTTCTGGTCGACTGTCATGGGTGCCGCCGCAGGCTCGATGGCTGGCAATGCCATCTACGACGTGATGACGAAGGACGACGAACCGAAACAGCCGGCACAGGCTCCTCAGCAACCGCAGGTCATTTACGTTCCCGTCGGTTCTGACGGCAAGCCCGTTCAGCAGAACCAGTAACACAAGCAACTCGTCAATTGGTGGAAACGCCAATGCGAGAAACGGGCGCGAGGTGCGATCCTTGAAGGACTCAAAAACATTCGTTATGAGTCTTTCATAGGATTAAACCAAAATGAGAAAAACCGTTACGGCTTTTGTGGCCAGTTTGTTTTGCGCCTCGGCATTCGCGGGATTGACGCAAACCGAAAAGGACGTTTTTAACACCCTTGTGCGAGACGACATCAATGGCGCGTACAACGTGGACCAGGCGGCAACGTTTGCAATAGCCGCCGGAGGTACAAACCCAATCTACCAAGACGTCGACGTAATTGAGCGCGAGTTTCAGAGTAACGAACTTCGTGCAAACAAAAAGTACAAGGGCAAACAGGTTTTGATTGAGGGGCGAATTGATGAGGTTCGCGTTAACAGCTTCAATACCGCAATGGTTGTTTTCTCAAGTCCGCAAAGGGTTGTGACGCCTACCGCGACATTCGCAAAACAGGAAGAGCAATCCGATTACATTGCCGATTTCGACAGGGGGCAGAGAATTGCGCTTCTGTGCAATGTAGACGGTCTTTCGGTCGGAAACGTTCGATTTAGCGAGTGCCAGACCGTCCCTTACATGGTGAAAAAATTCCAAGACGGCGCAACAGCGTGTCTGGAAGAGCTTGAAAAAGGTCGCGCACCAAAAGAGGAATGGTTAAGCAAACTGATAGCTGTTTCTGTCGGGGTCGCTGGTGCGCTGACGCCCGAGGAGGCCGCCGCCGTCGCCAAGCCTGATGCAACGAGTGATTGTTTAAAGCGAGTTATGCCAAATCTCAAGGATTTGACAACAAGCCCCAAAACGCAAGAACGACTGAAAGCCTTGGGCTTGACGTTTCCCAAGTAAACGCCAAAAACAAAGAACACACGAACTCTCGTAGGAAACTACGGGAGTTTTTTTTCGTCCAGCAAACGACTTGAGGAGGTCGAGATGGGCAACGAAATTACGCCGTCCACGCGGCTCAAGGTGGAATACCGAAAGGTCGCAGACCTCATACCCTACGCCCGAAACGCTCGAACGCATAGCGATGAGCAAGTTTCTCGCATTGCGGGATCGATCCAAGAATTTGGCTGGACTAACCCAATTCTTGTTGACGGCACAAACGGCATTCTCGCGGGACATGGCCGCCTAGCGGCAGCACGAAAGCTCGGCATGAGCGAAGTCCCCGTGATCGAATTGGCGGGACTGAGCAAAACACAGAAACGCGCCTACATTCTCGCTGACAACAAGCTCGCATTGGACGCGGGCTGGGACGACGAACTGCTAAAGGTCGAACTCGAAGAGCTGAAACTGGAAGGCGTGGAACTTGACGACATAGGCTTTTCTTCGGAAGAGCTTGACGACTTATTGACCGTTGACGATTCTGACGATTCCGACGAGCCTGATATTCCTGAGCCTAAGCCAGACCCTGTATCGAAACGCGGCGACGTTTGGACGCTTGGTGTTCACCGAGTAATGTGCGGTGATTCATGCTCTGCCACAGATATTTCTAAGCTTGTGGGGGGGGGTAGGGTAAACCTCTACCTGACGGACCCACCCTACAACGTAGCCTACGAAGGCAAGACGAAAGACGCTCTTACGATTGAAAACGATTCGATGGAGGATGGGGCCTTTAGGCAGTTCCTCGTTGATGCGTTTTCAATGGCGGACACCGTCCTTGAGCCGGGCGGCGTTTTCTACATCTGGCACGCCGACTCGGAGGGATACAACTTCCGTGGCGCTTGCCGAGACGTTGGCTGGAAGGTGCGCGAGTGCCTGATCTGGAACAAGAACGCCTTTGTTCTTGGTCGCCAGGACTACCAGTGGAAACACGAACCCTGCCTTTATGGGTGGAAAGACGGCGCGAGTCATGAGTGGTACTCAGACAGAAGCCAGACGACGGTTATCGACTGTGATCGCCCGATGAGAAACGGCGAGCATCCGACGATGAAACCTGTCGAGCTGTTCCGCTACCTCATGGAGAACTCGTCCAAGAAGGGAGACGTGGTCTTTGACAGTTTTGGAGGCTCTGGGACGACATTGGTCGCAGCTGAAGAAACTGGTCGCGTCGCTTACCTGATGGAACTCGACCCCGTTTACGTTGATGTGATCATCAAGCGGTGGCAGGAAATGACGGGGCTTGAAGCCGTTCGCGATGACGGCAAAACCTACAACTCGCTGATTTGAAAACTCTCGGAGGGGTGACCCAGTAACCGAGAGTTTTTCAACCCTGTTTGAAGGATTGTCTTAACTCGGCGAACATCGGAACTGCCCCGTACCTTCCGAGAGTATTCATATGGAAACGAAACCACGAATTCAGATCGATCTGCGTAAGGTTGAAGAATACGCGCAGGTCTGCAACAACGAAGAGGAGATTGCCAACGCACTCGGAATCTCCTACACGACGCTGAAGGCTCGAAAGAGAGAAAGCGACCAATTCGCCAGTGCCATAAAAAGGGGCAAGGCGAAGGCAAACGTTTTTGTCGGCGGCAAGCTCATGGAAAAGATCAAGAGCGGGGATACCGCCTCGATCATCTTCTACATGAAGTCCCGCTGCGGATGGAAGGAAACCTCCCGATCCGAGATTACCGGGGCGGACGGCGGCGCAGTCAAGGTTGATGCAGCTCCCGACCTTTCCGGGGTTTCTACCGAAAACCTGCGCAAGATTAGGGAGCTTATGAATGAACAGACTCCCAACTCTGATTGAGCTTGACCGAGAACTTGCACGGCGTTCACTGGGCGAGTTTTGCAAGATGGCGTGGAACGTTCTCGAACCCGCCACACCGATCAAGTGGGGATGGGCGCTCGACGCGATGTGCGAGCACCTAGAAGCTGTCCACAGCGGACAGATCAAGCGCCTGCTGATGAACGTCCCGCCGGGCATGATGAAGTCGCTCCTTACGGGCGTTTTCTTCCCCGCATGGGAATGGGGCGCGGGCGGCTCGCCGTCCCTGCGCTACCTCACGACGGCGCATAAGGAAGACCTCGCAATCCGAGACAACCTCAAGTGCCGCCGCCTGATCTCCTCGGACTGGTATCAGGAGCGATGGGGCGTCGAACTCTGCGGCGACCAGAACGCGAAGACGAAGTTCGAGAACACCGCTACGGGCTTTCGCGAGTCCATGGCCTTCCGAAGCCTGACGGGTAGCCGAGGCGACCGCATCATCATCGACGACCCTTTGAGCGTCGCTGATGCGTTTTCCGAGGCCGCGCTGCACTCGGTCGAGACGACCTTCCTAGAAGCCGTCCCGTCCCGTGTGAACAACTCAGACAGCGCGATCATCGTGATCATGCAGCGCTTGCATGAACGCGACACCTCGGGCGTCATCCTAGCCCGCGAACTCGGGTACGAACACCTGATGTTGCCGATGCGCTTTGAGGAAAGCCGCCGGTGCAAGACTTGCATCGGCTTTGCCGACCCGCGCAAGAAAGAGGGCGAGCTGCTCTTCCCCGAGCGCTTCTCCGAGGCGCAGGTGACCGAGATGGAAAAGACCATGGGCGGCTACGCTACGGCGGGTCAGTTCCAACAGCGTCCCGTCCCGCGCGGCGGCGGCCTGTTCAAGGCCGAGTGGATCCAACGTTGGACGCCCGAGATGCTCCCGACGCACTTTGACCGCGTGGTCTGCTCTTGGGACATGACCTTCAAGGGCACGGACCGAAGCGACTACGTTGTGGGTCAGGTCTGGGGGGCGCGTGACGGCAACTTCTACCTGCTCGACCAGGTTCGCGGGCAATGGGACTTCGTGAAGACGGTCGAGATGTTCGAGCGGCTTTCCGAGAAGCACCCAGAGGCCACGCGCAAGCTAGTCGAAGACAAGGCGAACGGCTCTGCGGTTATTTCCACGTTGAAGAAGCATGTGACGGGCATCGTCCCGATCACGCCGAAGGAATCCAAGGAAGCACGCGCCTACGCCGTGTCGACCCTCTGGGAGGCGAAGAACGTCTTCCTCCCGCCGGCCACGGCCACGTGGGTCGACCTTGAGTTCATCCCCGAGCTTTTGGCGTTCCCGGCAAGCGCTCACGACGATATGGTCGACTCAATGACTCAAGCGCTTTCTGACCTGACGAAGAACGCGCGCCCGAAGATTCACGCATCGAACCTCGCGTACTTGCGCAGGGGTTGATTTGAACAATGGCCGTTACGGCCTTTTTGAGGTTTGTTATGGCTAAAAAGATCAAGGCCGAGCCGCCGAAGGCTGCGCCGCGGCGGATTCTGGTCGAGGACGCGCTCGCCCATGCGATGAAGCGCCCCCTCACCACTGCGGACATCAAGCGCACCTACGCGCTCCCGCAGACTCTCGGATGCAAGCAGTCCGAACGAGTTGCGCTCGACCGGCAGCTGACCCGTACCGTGGGATTCGATTCCATGTGCGGCTCGCTCGCCGATCACGCGGCGGCTATGGGGCAGTTCCCGATGACGGGCTTTGTCGGATACGGGGCGCTTCAACAGATCGCCCAGAACGGCATGGTGCGAAACTGCATCAAGACCGTCGCGGACGACGTAACCCGCGAATGGATCAAGATCACGGGTGGAGAGGACACGCCAGCCGAGATGCTCGAGCAGCTCGAGACCGAACAGCGACGCTACAGACTGCAGGAGCTGTTCAATCAGGCCATTGCCAAAGTCGGCTTCATGGGCGGCGCGTTCATCTTCATCGACACGGGCGCGCAGACCTCCGAAGGCGAAGACGTGGACTTGGCGCTCCCGCTCCGCCTTATCTCCGAGTCTGCCGAGGTCGGCAAGGAATGCGACCTGCGATTCGTCGTGGTCGACCCCGTGAACGTCTCCCCGGGCGAGTACAACAGCATCGACCCGCTCCGCGAGGACTACATGACGCCGCGCAAGTGGTTCGTCCTCGGGCGCACGGTTCACGCCTCGCGCCTGCTGCCGCTTTACGCGAACGAACCCCCGGTGCTGTTCAAGCCCGCGTACAACTTCCTCGGCATTCCGCAAGCCCAGATCCTCTGGGACTACATCCTGCATTGGAACGAATGCCGCGTGTATGCGCAGGATCTCATCAAGAAGATGAGCCTCCTCGTGTACTACACGAACTCGCAGGAACGTATGTCGACGATGGGCGGCATTCAGGAGCTCGACGCGGTCATGGAGGTTCTACAGCACTACCGTGACAACAACTCAGTGTTCCTCGCGAACACGGACACGGACAAGGTCGAGAACGTCACGACTGCCATCAGCGGCGTCTCCGACATCGTGAAGCAGGCGCAGGAGATGATCGCGGCAGTCAACCGCACGCCCGCCGTGAAGCTCTTCGGCATCTCGCCCGCAGGCTTCAACGCTACGGGCGAGTCCGACCTGCGCAACTACAACGACCACATCCGCAGTCAGCAGGAACTCTACCGACGCGCCATTCAGACGTGCCTTGATGCGCTTCAGCTGAAGCTCTGGGGCAAGATCGACCCCTCGATCTCGTTCGAGTGGAACGAGGTCGACATGGACAACGAGTCGGCACAGTCCGCGAACTTCAACGCCCGCGTGACGGCCCTTGCCGCGCTCAAGGACCGCAACGCCATCTCCGCCGATGAAATGCGTCAGGCGATGCGCCTTGAAAAGTGCTCGCACCTCGCATTCCTTGGCGACGATATGCCCGCAGGCGAGGAAGGGGAGCTGATGACCGATGACGGGTCTAGCGACCTGCTCGCGGCCCTCATGGGAGGCAAGCATGAAGACGGCGAGGGCGATTGAGCCGAACGCAGGCACGAGGCGAGAGTACGCCAAGAGGGTCAACCGACTGGTAAACCAGTTCCTCGACCTGATGACCGACGAGATCCTCCTGCACGTTGCCGACGCGGGTGACCTGGTCGCGCAAGACTGGTCGCTTTCCAAGCCGACGCGCAAGGCTGACCGTGAAAAGCTCAGGCGCATTCGTGCGCGGGTACTGGCAGCGTGGAAGCGGGATCCCGCCGCGTTCGCTGCGGACATCGACGACTACGTGAGTCGCAACATCGTCAGGTGGACAGGGTATCTCGACCGCTCTGCCGAGAAGCTCGCGCAGTGGGTCGCGCGTTCCATTGCCGCTGACGTGACGAACGCACAGAAGCAGGCGTACCTCTCTGCGGGAATCTCGCCCGAAGTCTTCAAGGACAAGTGGACGATCCCCGTTGTGCGACAGCACATCAGTCCGACCGCCGCAAGGCTAATTCCTTCGATCGTGGAGGAGTCGGTCGGGAACATCGAGCGTCTGGCACTGTCCAAGGCCTCGCGCCTGCAACAGGTCATCACCGAAGGCCTCGCGCAAGGGCATACGGTTTCCAAGGTCAAGCAAACGCTCAGGTCTTTCGGCGGGTTCGACGAGAGCACCGCGACGAACTGGGCGATTGACCAGACATGCCGCATCACCCAGAGCATCCTTCGCGCGAACGATGCGGAGCTGGGGGTGTCTAAGGGCGTGTGGATCCACGTGCCAGGTCAGTACACCTCCCGAGAGACGCACCGCGCGCTGCACGGAAAGACGTTCGATCTTGATGTCGGCCTCTACGACAAGGACGTGGGCGCGAACGTCGTCCCCGGAGAACTCAGGTTCTGCAGGTGCATCTACCGCCCTGTTTTGCCCTTCAACGTTTAACGATCATGACTACTTTGGCTTTTGATTCCGCCGTCACTTTTCGTTGGCACGACGAGGACGGCAGGATGCACGTGGACAGGTCGAACCTCACCAGAGTTCAGGTCGCGCCGTACTACGGACGCGAAATCCCCGACTCTGAAAGGCTCGGACTTGATCCCGAAAAAATCTACTACGGGTACCGACCTGCCGAGGAGCTGTCCGATCCCGAGACGGTGCGCTCCGTGATCGGCATTCCGATTCAGCTCAATCACCACCTCGACTACCCCCACGCGCCCGCCAAGGACACGCGCGTGGGTTCGACTGGGGATTCGGCGAAGTTCGACGGCACGTACCTGAGCAACTCGCTCCACATTCAGGACGCGGACGCGTGCGCCCGCATCCGAGACGGGAGCATGAGACAGCTTTCACTGGCGTACCACTACGAGCCTGAGATGCACTCGGGTGAGTGGAACGGCCAGACGTATGACTTCATCATGCGCAGGATTCGCGGACAGCACCTTGCGCTTGTGGAGGAGGGACGAGCAGGGTCTTCCTGCATCGTCGAGGATCACGCTTTGGAACTGGGAGAAAAAGCGATGAATGAAGAAACGCCGATCAAGGCGGGCGATGCTCCCGAGGTCGAAGAGACCGAAGTGCGGATCGCCGACGAAATCGGAAGGCTCGCGGATGACCTCCGTGACCTCCATGAAACCACCGAAACGGGGGAAATTGTGGACAACGAAACCGCTGTGACCGAAGACACCGACAAGGCCGCGAAGATCGAGGCCATCGTCGAAGCCTTCAAGCAACGCGGCGCTACCGACGAGGAAGCCGCCGCCCTTCTGCAGGCACTGAACGAGCTCGCCACCGCCGAGCCGCAGGCCGCTGATGAGGAGGTCGACCCGACCGCCGCCACGGACGAAGAAGCCGAGGCCGAAAAAGCCGAGGAAGTCAACCCCGTGGTCGAGGCCGCCAAGGCCGCAGGCGTCGATGCCGACAACCCCGAAGTGCTCAAGGCCTTCGAGGCCGGAATGAACTTCAAGGGCGAGGCCGAGGACGAAGAGCCTGAAGCAGAGGATGAGGAATGCGCCGCCGACCAGGATGAACCTGCGTGCGACGAAGAACCCGCCGAGGACGAAGAACCTGAAGCCGCTGCCGACGAAGAGGAGCAGCCCGCCACTGCGCAGGATGCCGCCATTCGCAAGCTCGAGCAGAAGTTCGATGCCATCGACGAATGCCGAAAGGTTCTCGGTCGCGTTCGCGCGTCCGCTTTTGACTCCGCAGGTGCGGTCTATCTCGCCGCACTCAAGCAGATGGGCGCTCCCATGCGCGGCGTCACGAAGATGAATGCTCAAGCCGTTTACCTCGGCTTCATCAGCGGTCAGAAGTCCGCCGCGAAGGGCATTGCTCAGGACTCCAAGCTCGATGAGTCGGCCACGGTCGACCTCGCAACGGGCATCAATGTTCGTCTCTAAGGAAAACAGATTATGCAGAAGACTGTGAATCTTTATCCGAGCGTTGGTCTTCCGGGTCAGGAAGTCGCCGCTCACACTGCGGTCTACACGCCGCTTAACTACCTCTCCGACGGCACTGCCGCCGCCGGCAAGTTCGTCTTCGAAGGCACGTCCGATAAGAAGGGCGTCGCCTTCCCCGTCGCCTCTGCCAAGGGTACGACCCTCGTCGGTCTCGTCGAACGCACCTTCACCGCCGCCGTCCCGTGCGGCGTCGACGGCTCCGAAGCCTACCCGAACGGTGCTGAACTCACGATCGCCGTGCGCGGTGACTTCTACGTTGAAGCCGCTGGCGAGGCTACGGTCGGTCAGGCCGTCCTTTGCAATCCCGCTGATGGCGCTGTGTCTTACGGCACTGTCGGCAGCGAAAACGACACCGGCTGGGTCGTCGTCACGGCCGCGAAGGATCAGGGCGACATCATCATCATCTCCCGCCGATAAAAGGAGACTGAACAATGGACACGAATCTCGAATATCTTAAGAGCCTCGGCATCAGCTCCCCGTATGCCGTTGGCGTCATGCCGTACCACCGCGACGCCTCTGGTCGCATCGTCACGGACTACGCCAAGGTCACGCATGGCAAGATTGCTCAGGACGCCGCCCTCTCCACCGCCAAGAACGTCGGCGTTCCCGCCGCCCTCGTCACGTACATCGATCCGCAGGTCACGACGATCCTGTTCGGTGCGATGAACGCCACGAAGCTCTTCAACGAAACGAAGAAGGGCGACTGGGCCGACAGCTTCATGCAGTTCCCGGTTGAGGAGGTCGTGGGCGACGTTACGCCGTACTCTGATTTCACGAACAACGTCACGTCCGAAGTGAACTACGAGTTCCCGACCCGTGAAAACTTCATCTTCCAGACGACGCTGAAGTACGGCGAACGCGAGCTTGCCACGGGCGCTAAGGCTCGCCTTGAGTTTGCGGGTGCCAAGCAGCGCGGCGCGGCCAATATCCTCGCCCGTGCGCACAACCGCTTCTACCTCTACGGCGTTGCCGGCAAGCAGAACTACGGCGCTCTCAACGATCCGAACCTGCCTGAGTCCGTCACCCCCGTGTCGGTCGGCGGCAAGTCCACGTGGGCTGACAAGACCGCCGCCAACACCGACCAGATGGCGAACATCGTCTTCAACGACATCGCCAAGCTCATTAACGAGCTCATCAAGAACAACGCGGGCAACGTCGACGCCTCCTGCAAGTTCCGCCTTGCCGTCGCCTCCGACCGCGCCACGTATCTTCAGATGCCGAACGCCTTCGGTCTGACGGCTCTTGATCTGCTCAAGAGCAACTACCCGAACCTCGAGGTGCTCTACCTTCCCGAGCTCACGACGGAAGCGGGTTCCATGCTCTACTTGACGGTTCCCGAGCTGTTCGGCGAAGTCACTGCCGAGTGCGCCTACTCTGAAAAGATGCGCTTCGGCGGCGTCGAAGCCTACTCCACCTCCTGGGTGCAGAAGGCCGTCGGCGGTACGTGGGGTTGCGTGATCCGCCGCCCGCACCTGATCGCCACGATGCTCGGCATCTAACCACCATGCCCGAATCTGTTCGGGCTTCCTAGGGGGCGGGCTTCGGCCTTGCCCCCGCCATCGAACGAGGAGAAAAATTCAATGGCTACCGCTACCAGAAAGAGGGCGAAGGCGACTGCCGCCGAGGGCGTCGAGGTTCTGACTTCCACCCTTGAAGAAGAAAAGAAGGCCGTCACCGTTGCGGGCGAAACGATTGCCATCGCCTGCTGTCTGCCTTTTGCCCTGCGCTTTGACGACATCCCCGACGGCAAGGGTGGCACGAAGTCCATCCGCTTCCCCGGCATCAACGACAATCTGCGCGGCATGAAGTCGGGCGTCCTCGCTATGCCCGGCAACGCCCTGTGCGTGCAGCTCCCGAAGTCCGACTGGGAAAACCTGATCGCCGCTCACGGCAAGGAAATCGCCTTCACGGGTCGCAACGGCTCCATGCCCTGCATCTATCCCGTGAATGACGTGAAGGGCTTCAAGGCCGCCGCGTCCGAGATCGCCGAGATGCGAACGGGCCTCGAGGCCGCCGATCCGACCAAGATGGGCGTCGAAGTCACCGCAAAGTAAGGAAACAAAATGGCCTTCTATGAACTTGATGCCGCCGCCTTCCGCGCGGCGTACCCCGCCTTCACCGAGGAGGCGGTCAGCGCAGAACAGCTCGCGGCATCTTGGGAGGCCGTGAAGGTTCTCCTCGGGGACGGTGAAGGAAACTTCCCGTACCCCGAGGCCAAGCTACAGCCGATCCTGTGGGCGGCTCTCTGTCACCTCCTCTCGCTTGACGGGAACGGGTTGGATCAACCCTCCCGCATCGCCTCTGCGACCGAGGGCAGTGTCTCCACGTCGTTCGAGAACCTGCAGAGCAAGACCGAGGCGGGATCCTGGTGGAACCTGACGAAGTGCGGCGCGCTCTTCTGGGTACTCACGATGCCGTACCGCACGGGCGCGAAGCTCTACTACTCGAAGCCATATCATCCGTGGGGGTAACTCATGGGGATCAAGGTCAATCGCAATACGGGCGTGCGCAAGCTCGCTGCCGAAGTCGGCAAGGTGGGCGCACCCTACGCGGAGATCGGCATCACAGACCCGGAGGTTGCGACCTACGCAACGTACAACGAGTACGGCTGGGTTCAACGCACGACGAAGAAACAGACGGGGTATTTCCTGCGTAACTTCGGGATCATGCTCAAGCCGGGGACGCCTCTCAGCTCCCCGCCGCGTCCGTTCATGCGTGCAACCTTCGCCGATGAGGTCGGCAACTGGAAGAAGATCCTTGCCGCCGGACTCAAGGCCAAGGGCGTCAAGGACGCCAGAGCCGCGCTAGAGATCATGGCGCGGCAGGCACAGGTCGACATTCAGGAGACGATCCGAAACAACGGCTCGCGCAGTACGAAGTTCCCCGACCGCTCGCTCTTCACGACGTTGCTCTACGACGTGAAGGACGAACGCAAGGGACGCAACCGCACTGCCGACTCTGGCTCTGGGCGCGACAAGGCGCTTGTCAAGGTCGGAACGATGCTCCACTCTGTCGGCTACGAAATCAAGGGGTGATGGATGTCAGTCAATCTTCACAAAATCGTGCGAAAGGCGATTCACCACCTGCACTCCGATCAGGCCGCCACGCTCTACCGCTCCACGGGTCGCTACGTCGACGGTGAGCGAGGGGACGCCGTTCAGCTCTTCGAGGAATGCGGGGAGCTGACGATGCAGATCCAGTCGCTCGGCCCCGACGTGGTACAGCAGGTCGACGCAATCACGCAGGCTGCAACGCTTCGCAAGATCTGGGTTTTCGCAGACACGGGAGCCTGGTCGGTCAACCGTCCGCTCGGTCGCACTGGCGACTACCTGAGAGGTGATGACGGGCGTGTATGGCTTGTCAACGCCGTCATCGAGGACTTCACCCGTAGCGGGTGGGTCAGCCTGCAGTGCCAGCAACAGACGACCCCTGTGGACATCTACTACGAGACTGAGGAGGGGCTATGCCGCTTGCCGCTGTAAAGCAGGAGCAGATCACCGAAGCCTTCCGAAGCTACCTCAGGAAGTTCGCCGTCCCGCCGTATGCGAACGACGATGCGCGGCATCTCATCAACGGCTTCGCCAACGACCTCGGTCTGCCTGAGGACAACGATTTCACCGTATTCACGCCGATCAGCATGACGCGGCGCGGATCGACGATCGAAACTCATGACGCAGTCTCTGAGACCTCTCTACTTCATGAGTATGTCGACCTGGTGGTTCAAGTGGACTGCTACAGCGCAGACCGCTTCGCTGCCCGCGATCGAGCGCAGGCATACGAGCTTGCGGGTCGGTCAACTTACGGTGCGGATCACTTCCGCGCCTACGGCCTCGACCTCCAGTACGTCGACGGCCTTCAGAATCTCACTGCTCCGACGGACTCGGGGCGGTACGTCCCGAGATGGGCGGTCACGTTCCACCTCGGATTCAAGCGCACATTGAAGATAGACCAAGACGGGTTCCGCTTCGTCGAGGTAGACCTTGCCAATGTTGACGTGAAATTCAAACCGAAGGAAAAGCAATGATTCCTGCATCTCACATTGTGAAGGTCACGCCGCGCGTCATCTCTGGCGGTAGCTCCGACCTCGAAACCAACGGCCTGCTCCTCACGAAGTCGGCCCTTATCCCCTCCGACGTTCCCGCCGTCGAGTTCTCCTCCGCCGCTGCCGTTGCCGATTTCTTCGGCAGCGAGGCCGAGGAAACCGTCTTTGCTCAGCAGTACTTCACGGGCGTCACCAATCAGCAGAAGGCCGTCAACGCCATCGTGATCGGTCGCTTCATCTCCGAAGCCGCTCCCGCTTGGGTGCGCGGCGGCACGGTCACGACGAAGCTCGCCACCTTCAAGGCCATCACGGACGGCACGCTTACGCTCGAGGTCAACGGCGAGGAAGTCACCGCCGAGAACATCGACCTTTCCGCTTGCACCTCTCTTTCCGAGGTTGCCGCCAAGGTTGCCGAAGGCATTGCCGGTGTGACGGGCGCTTATGACGCCAACTCCCAGAAGTTCACCTTCACGACCGAGAAGACGGGCGCGGATGCCTCCCTGAACCTGGTCGGCGTTGCCGCCGTGGGCACGGCCATCGTCGGCGAATCCCTCGTCACCTCCGGAGTCAAGGGCACGGGGCTGAGCGATGCGCTCGGCCTCACGGTTTCCCTCGGTGCTGTGGTTTCCCCGGGCGCGGACATTCAGACTCCCGCCGCCGCGCTTGAGAACGTCTGCTCCGTCACGCGCAACTGGGTCGGCTTCACCACGCTTTGGGAAGCTACGCTCGAACAGGCCGAAGGCTTTGCCGCATGGGCGGACATTGATGACGACTACGTGTACGTCGATTGGACGACGGATGTCCGCTGCATCGACATGCTCACGCAGGCCGAGACGAAGCCCGCTAAGATGATGGATCGATTCAACTGCGCGATTTGCCTCTACGGTACGTCCGCCTTTGCCGCCTTCGTCCTCGCTGTCGGCGCTTCGATCGACTGGCAGAGAAATCAGGGCATGAAGGTCTGGTTCGCCAAGTCCGCCACGGGTCTCTCCCCGACGATTCAGAACGAAGCCGCCGCCGATGCGCTTGAGGCAATCCGTTGCTCCTACTTCGGCAACTTCGCCACGCGTAACGACGCCTTCCAGTTCATGAATACGGGCGCGCTCTGCTCTGACTACTACGGCTTCATCGACGTGCTCTACGGCTCGATCTACCTGCGCAACGCCATTCAGCGTTCGTGCATGGACGGCTTCAAGGCGATCAACCGCGCTCCGTATAACGACATGGGTCGCGCATACATCTCCGCCTGGCTTCAGGATCCGATCAGCCTCTGCCTGCGTAATGGCGTCATCGACCCGGGTCTCGATCTCTCCGAGTCTCAGCGTGCGCAGATCATGCAGGAAGTCGGTCAGGACATCACCGGTGCGCTCTTCACGAAGGGCTACTGGTACAACATCGAGATGCCCGCCGCCAACGTTCGCGCGGAACGCGGCTCGCCCATCGTGTCAATTCTGTATTGCTACGCGGGCAGCGTCCAAAAAATCTCTGCAGAAATTATCAGCATCATCTAATCCATCCTGTAACGAAAGGGCTTCCCGCGCGGGAGCCCTTTTTCTTGGAGCCGAAAAATGGCCGATTACTTTGACGTAACCAGTGCGAACGTCCAAATCATTCTCGCTTGTGAAGATCTCTACCCGTCCGGCGTGAAGCTCGAAGGCTTCTCCGCCGACAGCGTGATGACTGCCGACGGCGTGGACCAGTCCGAAAACCGTCGCGGCGTTGATGGCCGCATGGTCTCCGGCGTGGTCAAGAACATTCAGCCCGTCAGCATCGTGCTTGAAGCCAACTCCCCGAGCCTCGAGGTCTTCGAGACTATCCGCGACGCTATGAGCGCCAACTGCAAGCCGTATGAGCTTACCCTCACGGTCTTCGTGCCCGCCCTTGAAAAGACCATCGTCTTCCGCCGTGGTGCCCTCAAGAACGGCCCGAACCTCCCGAGCGTTCAGAAGACCCTTCAGCCCACGACGTGGACCATGGAATTTCAGGAAGTCGCCTGATTGACGCACTGAGGAGAAGTTGGAATGGATGACATTACCTTGAAGATCAACGACGCAGGCCACGACATGACCTTCGTCATCGAGAAGATGAGCGCCTTCAAGGCGGAAGGTTGGCTGATCCGCGCAGGTCTCCTGCTCGGACGCGAGGCCATCACCGCCGAAGGCGTCAAGGACTATCGAGGCCTGGTTGCCGCGTTGTGCAAGGTCGAGTACGAGAAGGCCGCTCCCCTGCTCGACGAACTGCTGCAAGGTGCGCGTCGGGAAACTGAAGAAGAGCGTGACCGACGACGGCATGATTCAGTCGCCGTTGACGCTCCTGACCCTTCGCGTGGAGGCGCTCAAGGCGAACTTCGGTTTTTTGCAGAGCGCAAACCTGTCCAACTTCCTCGGTGGGCAGGCTTCCGAGCCGACTGTGAAGGCGTAAGAGGGGTCGCCTCCTACGCCAACATTCCGCCGCTCGCAGGGCGTCTCATCTCCGCTCGCCTCGCGTCACTGGCGGAGCTAAAAACCGTTCTTACCTACGAGGATGCCGTTAACCTCGATGAGGTTCTTCTGTTGGACAACTACCACAAGTGGTTGGCGGCAAAACAAGCTGAGGAGAAAATCTAAATGGCCGGCAACATCATCGACAGCCTGTTAGTGAAGATCGGCCTCGACTCCGAACAGCTCAAGGACGGTTTGGATCAAGCGGCACAGGGCATCGACAACTTCGCACGCGGCGCAGAGCGTTCGGGCGAGGCGGTCGACCGACTGGCAGCACACGCCACGAAATCGGGGCTTCTGCTCGGCAACGTCTCGGACGATGTCGCAGAGCGAATCCTCGAGATCGGGTCAAGCGGTCAGAAGGCGGCACTTGCCGCAGGCCGCGCAATGGACAGCCTCGGCAAGCAGGTCGGGGCGATCGGCGAGAAGATCATGGCGCTCGGTGCGCCGCTCCTCGCGGCTTTCGGCGGGACTGCTCTCTTTCAATCCTTCGTCCAAGACGGGAACGCGCTAGCAATCCTGTCCGACCGACTGGGCGTGTCTGCCCAGAAGATCGACGCATGGGCGAAGGCGAATGAGGATGCAGGCGGCAGTCAGGAAGCCTTCAAGGGTGCGCTTGAAAACTTCATCCTGACCACGGGCAAAGGCGAGAAGGCCTTCTTTGAGATGGGCGACCATATCAAGGGGCTTAGCCAAAGGCAGGCGGAATACTTCCTGCAGTCGCAGGGGCTGTCTGCCGATGCCGCCGCCGTGTTCCTGAAGTACCGTGACAATGCGGAGGAGGCCGCCAAGGCCTTCGAGGGTGTCGCCTTCACTGATGAGCAGGTCAAGCTAGCACGTGAGTTCAATCGCCAGTGGCGCAACTTCACGAACCAGGCTTCATCGCTCGGTGGCGTGCTTCTCACGGCAGTGATGCCACCGCTTACCGCCGTCATAAAGGCGATCAGCTCGGGCGTTAGCTACCTCGCGGAGCATTCCCGCTTCGTGAAGATAGCCGCAGGGGCGATTGCTGCCATCTTCGGCGGGGCGTACCTGCGCAACATCGTTGCGGCGGTCAAGGCGTCTGGCTTTTTCGTGAACGTCTTCGTGAAGGGGATGCCCGTCATCAAGGCGTTCAACGCCGCGCTGTTGGCAAACCCTCTGGGCGTTCTGATTGCCGCTGCCGTTGCGGCCAGCGTGGTCATCGACGACTTCGCGGGCTTCCTCGAAGGCGACATATCGGCGCTTGAGTCGTTCATGAAGTGGTGCGGTCTCACCAGTGAGGAGGTCGACAACATCAGGCAGAACATCCAGAGCTTCTGCCGCGCCGTGTGGAACATCCCGAACAACATCAAGCTCGCGCTCGGTGAGGCTTGGGATGTGATTAAGGAGATGGGCGCATGGTTCGCCGACCTGTTCCATCTCCCCGACGCGAAGGCGTTTACGGACTTCTTCGCCAAGGTAGGCGACGTTGCGGGATCCATCGGGTCGACCCTCTGGGGCGGCATCGTTGAGGGCTTCCGCTTCATCGACTACATCGCCGATGCGCTCGGCGGTTTGCCCGATGCGTTCGTCAAGGGCTTCGACAACGGGATCAGCTACATCTACGAGAAATTCCTCGCGTGGCTGGTCGAGCCGTTGCGCAGTCTCCTGCCCGAATCGCTTGACGGCCTGAGGCCTGCTGCCGACAAGGCGGCGTCCGCCATCTACGACGCGTTGATGTTCCCGATCCGTCAGATCAAGAAGGCCTTCGAAGGGCTTTTCGGGAGCTTCGACGCCTTTGCCGACAAGGCAAAGGGGATCCTCGGAAAGGTCGGCAGTTTCTTCGGCTTCGGCGACGAGGCGAAGGAACCCGCGCCCGCCCCGCAAAAGGGCGAGGTGACGGTCAAGGCCGATCCCACAGACAAACAGACGGGCGGATTCCTCGACGGCCTCACCGACAAGGTGGGCGGGTGGATGTCTTCCCTGCTTGCGTCGCCGACTTCTGCTGTGGCCGGTGCGCCGGCAGGGATTGCGGCATCGAACGCGGTCGCTTCGAACGCGGTCAACACCGACATGAAGGTGACGGTGCAGACCACGGTCAACGCCTCGGGCGACGGCGAGGCAATCGGCGAAGCCGTTGCGGGCAGTGTCCATAAGGCGATGGGCAAGGCGCGAGACTACATACAGAATTCTGTCTCGGGCGTTGTCCAAAAGGGGTAACTCATGTCAGTTGAAATTCTCTCGTGGGCCATCCTCGACGCGAAGGGCAACCCGATTTGCGACTACGACTCGATCGACGATCTCGGCGAGGACACCTCTGCCGTCGTGCCCGTGGAGCCGCAGGAAAACGGCGCGCTCTACGCATACGACAAGGTCGTACAGCCTCAGCAGATCACCGTGACGCTTCTCTTCTCGGGCGACTATGCCGCTCAGGAAGCAGCGATCGCGAAGATCGATGCCGCTCTGCAGGGCTTGGAGGCGTTCACGGTGGTCACGCCGACCACGGTACGCTCGAACATGACGCTGATCGCCGCAAGCTCGACCCGATCCTCTACGGGCGGGGCGAACCTGCTCTCCGTTGACCTCACCTTTCAGGAAGTCCGCTCCGCCAACGTCGGCGGCGGCTCCGTGGCGTGGTCGCCGAAGAAGGCGACGGGTGCTAGCAAGGTTGACGGCGGCAAGCGTCAGACTACGCTTCTCGGAGGGCTGTTCTCATGATGCGCATTCCGCTTTCCAACATTCCGAATCAACGGTTCTCCGTTGTTCTCGATGGACAGAACTGCACCATCAGCCTTAAGCAAAACGGCGGGGCGCTCTATCTGAGTCTCGCAGTCGACCAGGTCGACGTGGTTACCGGGCATATCTGCAACAACGGAAGCCCTGTACCGATCTTCAAGACAACCGCCTTTTCGGGGCGTCTGGTTTTTCATGACGTGCTAGGGGACTCCCACCCGGACTACTCAGGACTGTCTGATCGGTACTACCTCGTTTACTTGGCAGAGGGCGAAAAATGGCAAGCGTGACTTTTTCCGAAAAGGCGCTGCGCCTGACGGTCACGCTCGACAAGGCGGGTGCGAACAACGTCTACACGCTCACGGGCTTCGCTACTCATGTGGCGATCTCGAAACAGGGCGGCGTGGACTTCGCGAAGGCGTCGGTCGAGGTCTATGGGCTGTCACTTGACACGATGGCTCAGCTCACGATGCTCTCCTTCCGCCCGCTCGGTCGCCGATGGAACCTGCTCCAAGTCGAAGCAGGCGAGGGCGGGAACTACTCCGTGGTCTTTCAGGGCGAGGTGACGAACGCCTACGCCGATCTGAACGGGGCTTGCCCCGTGATGAAGATGGAAGCCCAGACGGGTAGCTACCCTGTCTTGCAACCTGAGGGGCAACTGGCCATCTCGGGTCAGCAGTCGGCGGCGGAAACCGTCGGGATGCTCGCGCAGAAGACGGGCAAGACGTTCCGCAATGATGGGGTCGAGGCGACGCTCTCCGACTGCATCATCACGGGCGATCCGATCACGAAGATGCGACAGATCGCCAACAGCGTCGGCGCAGACCTCCTCATCGACGACGATGAGATCGTCCTCCTGCCGCGCGGCAGGGTGAGAGAGACGGGCGGGATCCCGCTTGTCTCCGCAGACACCGGGATGGTCGGGTACCCGACGTTCACGCAGAACGGCATTCAAGTCGTTTCGTACTTCCGCCCCGATCTCCGCATCGGTGCGGCGGTGCGCGTCGAATCCATCGTCCCGTCCGCTTCGGGCACTTGGAAGATCGTCAATCTTTCCCACGACCTAACGGCACACAAGCCCGGCGGCGGTTCGTGGCGCACAACGTTCGAGGGGATGTGGCTCGATGAGTGACGAACTGAAGCTCAATACCTCTGAGTTCACGGCTAGCTCCGAACTCAACGCCCTGCACTTCATGATTCAGTCAATCGTGAAGGGGATGGTCAATACGGCCATCCCCGTCCGCGTGGACTCAGTCAACCGCACGGGCGAGGGCAACGGCGCGGAGTACCTCTCTGCGACGCCCCTGGTCGAGATGCGCACCGCCTCGGGCGAGGCAATCCCGAACGTTTCGATCCCGAAGCTCAGGTGGTTCAGGCTTCAGCATGGGACGGCGGCAATCATCGTCGACCCGAAGCCCGGTGACATCGGCCTTGCGATCTTCGCTCAGCAGGATGTGTCCGCACTGAACGGCGAGGCTACGCCCGTGCAGCCGGGTAGCTTCCGTTGCTTCGATATGTCCGACGGGTTCTACATCGGCGGGTTCTGGGGGAAGAAGCCCACCACCTTCATCCACTTGGAGGAAGAGGGCACGATTCACGTCGTAGCTCCCCAGAGCATCAACGAGGAGACGCCAGCGCTCACGATCAAGTGCGATACGGCGCGGGTCGAGGCTTCGTCCTCGGTCACGCTCGACACGCCTGCGACATCTTGCACGGGGACGCTGACCGTTACGGGTCTCATCACCGGCAAGGGCGGGCTTGCCATCTCCGGCGGCTCTGGCGCATCGGTCGACGGCTCCCTCACCACGACGGGCGACGTTGTGGCGGCGGGCGTCTCGCTTGACACTCACACCCACCCGGGCGACTCGGGCGGGACAACAGGGACACCACAGTAATGGCTCACACGAACTACACGCCTCAGCTCACCGCGTCCGCCTGTTTCACGTTCGACGGCAACGGGAACCTGAAGATGCTCGAGGGCACGGCGGCGACACTGCAGAACGTCTCGAACGAATGCAGGTGCTTTACCGATGACCTGTACTTCTACGCGGAGCATGGCATCGACTGGTTCTCCGATCAGTTGGGAAAGCCCGTGCAGAAGGCCGTGACCGCCGCCCGCCTGAGGGATGCGGCCTTGTCGGTCGAGGGCGTGGAGGCCGTGGAGGCCGTGGAGATTGACGACGTGGACAGTCGCGCCCGCACACTGACGGGGCGCATCACCATCCGAACAACTGAGGGCGATCATGGCCGTAGTGAAATTTGATGAACTGACGGGCGTGGTTGTGCCCGACTCCTCCGAGATTCGCGAGGACTTCGCAAAGGGCATCGTGAAGGCGTTCCGATCCGATCCCGATCGTCCCGACGTGAACGTTGAACCGACCTCCCCGATGGGGCAAGTGGTCGACCTGGTCGCTGCGGAGATCGAGGCGAAGAATGCCGAGATCGCATACCTTGCCAATCAGCTTAACCCCCAGACTGCTCGTGGTGTCTTCCTCGACGCCATTGGCGGCCTCTACGGCATCGACCGCAAGCTCTCAGAGCCTTCCGTGGTTACCTGCACTCTGACAGGTCTGAAGGGCACTGTGATCCCTTATGGCGCGATTGTGCAGGACACCAACGGGAATAACTTCAGGCACTCCGCTGTTGGCGGTGCGGTGATCGGGGACGATGGGACGGTCACCACGACTTTCGATTCGGTCGAGCACGGCTCGGTCGAGGTCGCACCTGAGACGGTGACGAAGATCGTCACGATCGTCGCAGGGTGGGATGCCGTCACGAATCCCGACTCGGGCGCTCTCGGACGCAGCAGGGAACCTGACAGCGAGTACCTCGCGCGCATCACGGAGAGCTACGCGATCAATGCTCTGGGTAGCTTGGAGGCCATTCAGGCGAATCTGGCAGAGCTTGACGGCGTGCTTGACTGCGTGGTGCTAGAGAACTTCACGAACGAGTACAAGACGGAATTCGGCCTGCGCATCGAGCCGCACAGCATCGCGGTCTGCATCGTGGGCGGGGATGATGAGGCAATCGCCGAGACCATCTACCGACGAAAGGACATGGGGTGCGGCACGACGGGCAGTTACTCGGTCACGTACATCGCAAAGGATCACTTCAACGCGACGTACACGTACCGCATCACCCGCCCGAGCGCGCAGGACTTCAAGGTGCGCGTGACGTTCAACGCCGAGTCCGTGAACCCGTATGAGGAAGCGGACGTAAAGGCGGCCTTGATTGCGGACTTCTCGGGCGAAGGCTCGAACCCGCGCATCAAACTGGCTACGAAGGTCTACGCGTCCCGCTTCTACGGCGTGGCGATCCCCAAGACTACGGCTCCCGTGCGCAAGATCGAGATTCAGCTCGGCGATGCAGGGTGGGTTGACTCCGTGGAGATCCCTGCCAACGTCGAGCCTTCGATTTCCTCGGAGAACATCGTCTTCGTGTACGAGAGGTAAGGCATGGCGGACACACAGACATGGTTCAACTTCGCATCCGTTGAGGACGTGCGGGGCATCCCCGATGTCGCCTCCACGCAGTCAGAAGCTATCCAGACGCAGTACGCCTTCAGTGCGGACTTTCAGAATCTGGGAAGCCTGATGCAGGATGTGATCGACGCCACGCCCGACCTCGAGCGCCTGCGCGCGGCGGCGATGGATCCCCAGACCGCCTACGGCGTTTACCTCGACTGGTGGGGTCAGAAAGTCGGCGTAGACCGCTTCATCAAGGTGCGCGGCGAGTACGTGCGCTTTGATGATGACTACTTCCGCTTCCTGATCCTCTACCGCGCCGCTTGCAATATCTCGAACGGCTCGGCGGACGCCGCGAACAAGCTGCTACAGCGCCTGACGGACACCACGGTTTTCGTCGTGGACTATCTCGACATGAGCGTGAACAGCATTGTCATCATCGGGAACATTTCCGACCTGCAGGCAATGATTTTGCAGACATACGGCCTATTGAATCGACCTGCGGGCGTTCTGACCAATCTTCTCGTCATCTATCCCGACGAGCAGATTTTCGGCTTTGAGGGGTCGACCCTCATGCCTTTCGACGTCGGCGTTTTCAATCCCGGCAGAACAATTGAGATTGACTGATGAGCAACTATCCCGAACACCTGTTGACCTCGGCACTGGCCGCCGAGGGCGACAAAACGATTCCGCCCGCAACCTCGCAGGAGGCGGGCACTGGCCGCTTTTCGCAGAACAAGGGGTGGACGGAAGTCAACTCCATGCCGCTCGCAGAGGGCGGCATCCCGCCGAAGCGTCAAGACTTCAACGGTGCGTTCTACCTGCTATCCCAGCTTCTGCTTTGGTATCAGCAGGGCGGCGTGATGAACTATTCCGCCGACCTCGACTATGAGGTCGGTAATGAGGTCATGCTCAACGGAACTAAGTATCGCTGTCTTCGCGAGAATGGCCCGGGCACGTCGCTTGTCACGCCTGGGTCGAACAAGGCCGTTTGGAAAAATTTGGACGCACCAAGCGTTATAGCAGGTCAGATCACGCCTTTTGCGAATTGCCGTCTTGGTGGCAGCGACGGACGTCGCTTGATTCCGTGGGGCGAGACAGCGGCCGACGAGCGATATGTGTTGTGTGACGGTGGCTCCGACGGCCTCGGAGGTACTGTTCCAGACTTGATTGGGAAGTTTATTCTCCCGAGCACCGTAGGCGAGTCTGGACAGGTTGGTGGCAAGCTGACCGCAGGGACGGATGACAAAAAGATTGCGGGGACGGTTGGCGAAACGATTCTGACCGTTGACCAGATCCCCAGTCACTCGCACACCGGCAAGGCTGCGGCGGTGTCCGGGCATACGCACTCGCGCGGCACGATGAACATCACGGGCTCCTTCCCCGTCGATGATCACAAGCAGCGTTATGTGACCGGCAGCTTCTACGCAGGCGAATGGGACTGTTGGGATAGCGACAACCGAGACTCTGAAAACACGTCGGTGCGGTGTCAGTTCGACGCCGCGCGCACTTGGACGGGGCGCACGTCTACGGATGGCGCTCACTCACACGACGTCACCCTCGACTCCGTCGGCGGCAATCAGGGACACACGCACACGCTTGACGGCGCGTCACATTCGCACACGGTCAAACTTCCGCTGCCGCCGTTCTTCAAACTGGCTTTCTTTGTAAAGCTACCTGAATAAGAGAGCGAAATGGCAGAAAAATTTTTATTCCATTACGTCTATACGGCGGTCGGGACGCTTTCAGGGCAGAGCTTCATCACGCAGACGGAAGATGCGATTAACGATCTCGCTCGTTATGCGTCCGAAGGCAACGCAGATGCTACCGAGGCTCTTCGTCTGGCGAAGATCGCGAACGACAACTCAGAGACCGCTCTGAACAACTCGTCTCAAGCGGTCTCAACGGCGAACTCAGCGCTCTCTCAAGTCAAGACGCTGACGACAACGGTTGAGTCGTGGAACAAGCGCATCCAGACGGCTGAGTCCAATGCGGCGACCGCCGTCTCGACAGCCAACGCAGCGAAGTCGAGTGCGGAGTCGGCAGTGACAACCGCAAATTCTGCTCTTGCCATTGCAGGTGAGGCGAAACAAAACTCGAGCGATGCGCTTGCCATTGCGCAGCAGGCGGACAAGAACTCTACGTTCGCTGTGAGCAAGGCAACCGATGCTGCTGCGACCGCTGACGAAGCGAAGAAGCTGGCTCAGCAGGCGGTCATCGATGCAGAGTCTACTCTCGTCGAAATGGAGGGACTCCTCGCCACCACGACGGCCAAGGCCACGGAGGCCGCCTCGTCCGCGCAAGACGCCTCCTCGAGCGCGCTGCAGGCTCAAAACTCCTCGTCGCTCGCCGAAAAGTGGGCGAGCTGGATGAGCAATTCTGCGGCCGAGGGACAGCCCGAGGACTTTACGGTCGACGGCACTGAATACTCGTCGAAGTGGTATGCGACCAAGGCCTCCGAAAGCGCAAGCGTGGCTTCTGATGCCTCAACGTCTGCTACGGCTGCCGCTGACTCTGCGGGCGCAAGCGCAACGGGTGCGCAGCAGTCGATGCAGACCGCTCAGCAGGCGGCGGCAGGGGCGAGTGCGTCCGCGCAGGCGGCAGAAGGATCAGCTGTTCGCGCAGAAGATGCCGCGAAGCGAGCTGAAGATGCGGCCTCAAGAAACGTCAATGCACTGACCTATGACGCGCAGACACCGACCCCTGAGCAGCAGGCACGGGCGAGAGCAAACATCGGCATCTTGAGCGACGCCGAAATTGATGGGCTTTTTGCTGATCAGAGTTAACAAGGAGGCATTCATGTGAGTGTGATTCGACCCGCGCTTTCTTCCAGTGAGCGCACTACCGAGAGAAGGGCTGTGACGGTTATCCGACGCAGCCCTTCTTTTTTACGGCCGCAGACGATCGTCGAGGGGCTCCCGCAGGAGACCCCGACCGATCCGTATCTGCCGGTCGACTGGAAAACAGGAGATGTGATTACGGCTGCAAGGCTGAACGCCACCGATGAAGGCGTCGACAAAAACGCTGACGCCATCGAGCGGCTTAAGGCTCAGCAGCCCACGAAAATCCCCACAACTTTTATTGACAACCTCTTTTAAATAAGGAATTTTTGGGTATTCGGAATAAGTGGTTGATTTGAGAGGTTCAAACCAACCACAAAATATTCGCTTAGATGGTTGATAGATCAACGCCATAGTCAATGATGATGTCCTCTTCAAGCTCTGTGCGTTGAAGCAAATCAAAGAAGGAGAAGTTCTTCATGAACTTTGTTGTGTTGGATTTGAACGGCGAACTTCGGTTAGTGACTCGCCTGGTTTTGTGAGGGGTGGAAAACAGGATTTTCCCTCTAAGCACGTCAAACGAATAACCCCGGCCATCGCGGTTCTTATCGCGTATTTTGCGATTCAGAGACTCGGTCAAAGCGTTAGTGACTTCTTTCCCTGTAGCAAAATAATTCAGGATTTCATCTTCCCAGTTCCGGCTTGCTTTTACCAAGTCTGCCCAAATATCCAATTGTTTCTCTGGTATGGAACTTCGCCACGCTTCCAGCATTTGCTTAGCTTCATATGGATCGTTTGCAAGATCCCATATATCAAAAAAGCGCTCCTTTGTTTTGTATGCATCGAGTAGCTGAGGAAAGTTATTGAGCCAACCAGTCGAGGTCAATATTTCCGTGTCAGAGAGCGTGTTTTCGCGTTTAAGCAAGATCTTTCGATCTCCTTTGAGTTGTCGCCTTTCCGTGGATGTGAGGCTCTTGTGGAGCCCTTTACGGAGCTTCTCAAGGGCATCGTTTGCCATACGTGTAACGTGAAATTTGTCAACGACAATCAAGACATCTGGAAGGACTTCATGGAACGCTTGTCGATAGGGTCCCCACATATCCATGCTTGCGATCTCAATGTTCTTAGTGTCGTGATCCTTTAAGAACTTTTCAATCGTTGGTTTGTTTCGGTTTTCCAAAACATCGACAATGGTTTGTTGTCCGAGGGAGTGTCAGGATTTCTGTGTCTGGGGAGGTTATTCCAGGGGCAGCCCAACGAGGCTGCCCTTTGTATTTGAGATGCAGTATGCCAGACCTGATGAGATAGCGGGGGCTAAGGTGGAGGGGCCCGCGCGGAGCGCGGGAGGATCCTCCTTAGCCCCCGCTATCGCGCGCCGCGAAGCGGCTGGCGCGTTAGCGCGAGAGGTCTAATTATATCCCTTCCTTACTCCATGGCACCTGTAAAGCGCTCGCCAAACAGCAGAGCGAACTGGGGCATGGCAGCAGCCCACTTGGGCGTAGCACGCTTCCAGGAGGCCGTGAAATTCATGATGGCCAGGTAAATCAGCTTCTTGGCAGCGTCCTCATTGGGGAACAGAGTGCGCGTCTTGATCACCTTCCTGACAGCTCGGTTGAGCCCTTCAATCGCATTGGTCGTATAGATCAGCGTACGGATCTCAGGAGGGAACTGGAAGAACGGGATTACCTGTGCCCAGGCGCGTTCCCAGATCTGGATGATGGCAGGGTACTTCTTGCCCATGGCCGTGCTCCCAAAGCGCTCCAGAGCGCGTTCTGCAGCGTCGGCATCCACTGCCTGATAGATGGGCTTAAGCTCCTTGCACACGGCCGCCCTGTCTTTATGAGAGACGAATGACGTGGATGCGCGGATAAGGTGGACGATGCAGGTCTGATGGAGGGTCTGCGGATAGACGGTTTCAAGAGCTTCCGTCATGCCCTTCAGGCCATCCGTAACGGCGATGAGGATGTCCTCAACACCTCGGGCCTTGAGCCCGTTGAACACGGTTGCCCAGAAGCTTGCACCCTCGTTCTCGGCGATCCACATGCCCAGAACCTCACGCGTACCGTCTGTTCGCACGCCAA
>OGMB01000112.1_pt1 | contig 47230 bp, 56 predicted proteins | sample 1573001 | NCBI WGS metagenome assembly OGMB01 (sample SAMEA2581921, study PRJEB24529) | metagenome | biome: Human gut stool | place: China | collected 2011
TCATAAGAATGGCACTGCAAAAAGAATAAAGGTGCATAGACTTGTGGCTCAAGCATTTATTCCTAATCCTGACGGATTAGCTACAGTTAATCACAAAGATGAAAACAAGAGCAACAACAAAGTTGAAAATTTAGAATGGATGAGCCAACATGATAACAACAATCATGGAACTAGAAACGCTAGAATACAGAGCACAGCAGGCCATTCAGTAGTAGGAACGAATATCCACGACGGAAGTAAAATTTATTTTCCTAGTGTGCAATCCGCTAATATGAATTTTACAAAATCACGCGGAAGTGGCAATGTGGGAAAATGTGTACGAGGGGAAATACCTTCTGCATATGGATATCGTTGGCAGTATCAATGAAAAGGAGCGATATATGCTTGAAATGATCAACGGCAATATGAGCCTGACCGGTTTTCATCATGATGTGGATTCCGACAAGAAGACTACCACCTTCGACGGTCTGATCCATGCCGCCGATAACAACTCTATCGAGGTTCACGTAGAGCTGACGGCACGAAACACGCCCGGCGATGTTTCTCCTGTGCTCAAGTACAATAAGGCAGAGCCTATCGTGTTCGCCATGGTTCCTATGAGCGTTCAGCAGAAGCTCATGGAGGAGCAGCCGAAGCCGGAAGCCAAGGTAGAGCCTGAGGCTGTGAATGCGGAGGTCATCGATGAGTAAGAGCGTTGAAGAGAAGTACGGCAAGGGCGTTGGTTTTGAACGTATCCGCCGAATTACAGGCTACCTTGTGGGCTCTACAGACCGATGGAACGATGCAAAGCGGGCTGAGCTGAAAGACCGCGTTAAGCATACTTAAAAAAAAAAGACCCCGTTATGGGGTCTTTTTTTTTATACGTTAAGTTCGTCAAGGTAATAACCTCGATAATGCTCACCGTATTCCATGAGCTTTACGATTGCGTTCCCGATTTCCTGATCGCATTCGAGATATGCGCGCCAGCATGCGCGGCAATCGCAATCAGGGCATTCGCGTCCTTCGTACATGGTGCTGTTATAATCGAATGGAGGCGGGCAGATAAGCGCCGCATCGTAAACAAGATCAAGCAGGTGACCGAGACGTTCGTCATCGATCATTTGTACTTTATTGGACATAGTTCTCCTTTCTTCACTTGACATTTTACCATAAACAAAGTATAATAGCAATAAGTTTCTGAAAAATCAATATCGAAAAGGAGATATTGCATGGTTGCTGAAGCGGAACCCCTCGCCTTTGAGGGCGAGATTAAGATCATGGACGCTATGAAGATGAGCTATAGCGTCAACGGGACGATGGCTTACGGAGAGTCTTACAAGCTGGAATACGAAAGCCCCGAGCGCAAGGCCGCTCTTGCCGAGGCTGGCGACGATCCCATGGCCGACGTTCCTCCGGCGTTTCTGATCAGCGCGTCGTTTGATACGTCTGACGGTGGCCCGACGATGCTCACCCCGAACAAGACGTACAAGCTGACGCTTACCGAGATTACGGAGTAAATATGAACTGGATTCTACGATTCAAGAACAAGACAACCCTCGTTGCTCTCATCGCTGCGGTGGTCGCATTCGTCTATCAAGGTTTTGCGCTGTTCGGATTCGTTCCTGCTATTTCGTCCGAGGCGATCATCGAGTGGGCCGGTCTCGCGGTCAACATCCTCGTGATTCTCGGCATCGTGGTCGATCCCACGACGAACGGCGTTAAGGATAGCAATCAGGCGATGAATTACGAGGAACCTCGAAAAGACGCATAGGAAGGAGCGATATGGCAGACAATACCCCTATGCAAGATGCTGAGCTGAAAATCATCCGCGAAACGGATAACTCGGCTCGTGAAGCGGACGGCGTTCAGCCGCCCCAAGACAACAAGCCGCTCGAACTGAGCGTGGACGGCAAGCCTGTCGATGTTAAGTTCGGAGGCGATGCTTAATGGCTACGCCTCAACAGGTCATCGAAGTCGCTGCATCCCAGATCGGTATCAGCGGCACCAACAACAAGTTCAACCAATGGTACTGGGGCCATCCCTGCTACGATGCTGGAGTTTATCCCTGGTGCGCTGCGTTCCAGTCCTGGGTCGCAGATCAGGTAGGCGGGCTTGGGTACAGTTACTCGGCCAGCGTATCGGGTATCTGCAACCAGCTCGTGCGCGTGGCCGACGAGGATGCTCGTCCCGGAGACTACGTGATGTTCAACTGGGACGGTCGTTCCGACACCGGTTGGGCCGATCACATCGGTCTGATCGAATGGAGCGACATTGCCGGCTCCGGTTACTTCGGCACCATCGAGGGCAACACCGACGGAGCTGCTGGCGGCCTGTGCGCTCGTCGCATCCGCTACAACTACACCAGCTACTTCACGGCGTTCTACCGCCCTGTGTACGACGGTGTTCCGGCACCTACGCCGAATCCTTCGCTTCCCACTCTGGACATGCCTCAGATCAAGTACCGCGTGTACGCTGACGGAGGCTGGCTTCCGGAAATGATCGACCGTCATGACACCGGCGGTTCGTCCGACACTTATGCTGGTAACGGCAAGCCTATCCAATACCTGGCTATGGATTTCCCTGGTTGGTACCAGGTTCGCACCAAGGCCAACGGTTGGCTCCCCCGTGTCTATCGATACGACGTTAACGACCTTGAAAACGGCTGTGCCGGTGACGGGTCTGATATCACAGGAGTTCGGTGCTATTACGATACCCCCGACCCGAACAAGACCGGTTGGATTCGAATCCGGTACGCCGTGGCGAACGTCGGCGGTGATTTCTTCGCTGAAATGGAAGATGACATTCAAGACGCATACGGCGACGATTACGCCGGTAACGGCGGGGTCATCAGCGCGTTCTACGCGTATCCTGTAAGGATTTAACATGAACGACCAGCTGAAAAGCCAAATCGACATTTTGCAGAAAAGTATCTCGCTCTCTGAGGGTCACTATGATAAACTAGTGATGTTGGATGCGCTGCGGTCGGCTTGGCTGTTGGCTGGGGATAATGCGAACGCAGAGATCGTCGCCTGTGACTTTAACGAGCAGGCGACGATTTTCTTGCGTGAGCAGGGTGCTACGCTAGAGCAGAAGGAAGACGTTCTTCAAAAGATGTTCGACGCGTATGTCACGCTTGCGCCCAATGACTTTCATTCGTTTCTCATGGCGCTTGAATGGGAACGCGACCCGTCCGAGCGTTTCTACCAACCGCGACTGTCAATACTCAGACCTATCACTGATGACATGTCTGATATGATCGTCAAGGACAAATACGATATGATGATGCTTTCCATGCCGCCAGGTACAGGAAAGTCTACATTGGGTCTGTTCTACTTGATGTGGGTGATCGGGCGCGAGCCTGACAAATGTAACCTTGCTGTCGGCTATTCAACGCCTATGGCCAAATCGTTTTTCAGTCGTGTAGGCTCTATTGATGAAAGTCTCGATTACACATATCATAAGATTTTCCCCAAGCTGACTAGAATATACACTTCTGCCAAGGAATTGGAATACGATTTTTCCAACAACCAGGCAGACGTTAAAAAGCCGTTCTCCTCTCTCACCTGTGCGTCCGTAGGAGGCTCCCTGACGGGTCGTACCCGTTGCGAGCGACTACTTTACTGCGACGATTTGGTTGAGGGCGCAGAAACGGCCATGTCGCCTCTGCGGCTTGAAAAACTGTGGGAGCTGTACAACTCCAATGCTCGTTCCCGTAAAAAGGACGGATGCAAGGAGCTGCACATCGGAACGCGTTGGTCGCTCAACGATCCTATCGGAAAGCTGACGGCGATCTACGGCGAGAAGTCTCGTTGCAAGATCATATCGCTTCCTGCTCTCGATGAGAACGACGAATCGAATTTCGACTACGGATACGGCGTAGGATTTTCCACGGCGATGTACCACGACCTGCGTTTGACGCAGAACACCATCGCTTGGAACGCGCTGTACATGCAGCGTCCTATCGAGGCCGAAGGGCTTCTGTTCCCTGTGGACACGCTGCGTCGATACTCGATTGACGATATTGATCTGCACCACAATGCGCCTGATGACATATTCGCTTTCTGCGACGTTGCGTTCGGCGGTTCAGACTACCTGTCCATGCCTATCATGGCACAATGGGGAACCGACCCGCCGCTTGTGCTGGATGTTGTGTTCATGCGAGGTTCGTATGAGCGCACGCAACCAGCGGTTGTAGGCAAGATCGCACAATGGGGAGTTATGCGAGCTGTGTTCGAAGCGAACAACGGCGGCGACTTTTACGCCGAGGACATTAAGCGTATCTGCAAAGACCAAGGAATTCCTTGTTACGTAACCACGCAGCGAGCTGGAACCAGGGTTTCCAAGGAAGCCCGTATCATCCAACACTCACCAGCCATCAAGACTTTCGGATTCAGGAAGTCAGATGACTATCCTACCGACGGCATGTACCGAGACTTCATACAGAACCTCATAACATATTCTGCCGAAGGTAGCAACGAGCACGATGACGCACCTGATAGTTGCGCTGGTGTGGCCTCGATCATGAGGACGAATACCCGGGCCAAGATCAGGGTTATCGCTCGTCGATTTTTATAAGGAGATTGGTTTGACTATCAAGCCGTTTGTGCTTCAATACCCTGAACTGACTACCATGGAAGTGATGTGCGTAGGTGACTTTCACATCGGGGATGCTAACCACGCTCCCAAAGTCCTATCTGATATTGTGGATTGGGCTTCTGGCGCTGCAAACCGTTTCATTACTATTGACGGCGACATTTTCAATGCTGCCTTGACTTCCAGCATCAGCGATGTATACTCAGAAGAGTTCACGCTTGACGAATGCGTGGAGCTGTTCGCTAAGTTCATCGATGACATTACCCCGGAGAAGATTCTGGTATGCATCGACGGCAACCACGATCAGCGAGTGTGGAAGTCGGTGGGCATCGACCCTGTGAAATACGTCTGCCAGAGCAAGGGAGTGAGGTATTCCAGCGGAGAGGCGTACGTCACGGTGAAGCTCGGTTGCTGGGACAAGTCGAAGCCTGTCGACAAGCGTCCTATGATCAACTACACCATCTACGTTACGCACGGTGTCGGCGGTGGACGAAGCGCCGGTGGCAAGGTCAACAGTCTCATGCGTTTGAGCGAGATCGTGGTCGCTGACATTTACATCCAAGGGCACCAGCATGACCCGGTTATCAAGCCGAAGGTCATCAACGAATGGAACTCCAAGTGCAATGGAATCATCGAACGAGAGCAGATGTTCGTCGTTACCGGTTCCTGCCTTGAACGTGGTGGATATGCCGTAGCCAAAGCATACCCTCCTGTCTGCACTAAATCTCCCGTGCTTACTCTGAGTGGGGAAAGCAAGCAAATTAAGGCCTCAATCTAAGGACAGATATGGCACTTCCTTTTATTCCGCAATTTAGGTTCACAGGACGGCAACGTCTGTACACCTATCTTACGCAAGAACAGCTCGACGGGCCTGACGCAGCTGAACTTCTCCGAGAGGATTTGATTCAGTGGGTGATTCCCTTCCATTTCTTCAATGCGATGGAAGAGCAGTATCTTTTCGATTACTACGCCGGTTATCACCCCAAGATTCACGATCGCGTCAAGGAAAACCGCACTGACATTAACAACAAAATCGTGATGAACTACGCGAAATCGTTCTCACGAGACATTGTATCGTATTTTTTGGGCAAACCCATCCAATACGTGCAACGTGATTCGAAATTCCGCGAAGATGCGGAGAGTTTGCAGTACGCTTTCGACTCCGAGAGCAAGAACCTGGTCGATTACAACATCGCCATGAACATGTCGGTGTGCGGATTGGGCTATCGCGGCATTTTCACCGAGAAAGACGCTCATAACGGGACGCACCTGTCCATTGTGAGCCTCGACCCCCGTGAATCCTTCGTCGTTTGGTCGCCGGACCGTGCAATCGGGCAGCTTTATTGCGGTACTTACTACAGTACTCCTCCGCACCCATTTACGCAAGAGTCGAAGACGATCTACACGATCTATACACGCAACAAGAAGTACGTTTTCGAGTCTCCGGGCCTCGTTGGTGCTATGACCTATACGGATATGCAACTGATCGAGGAAAGCGACGCTAGTTTGGGCGGCAACTTCCCGATCATCGAGTACCAGAACTCCATGAACGCCATGGGCGACTGGGAGAGCGAGCTTTCCATCATGGATTCGCTCGACAAGCTCACCAGCGACTCCATGAACGACATTGAGCAGTTCGTCAACTCGATCCTGCTCGCTCAGGGCTTCGATCTTACGCCTGAGACGCTTGAAACGCTCGAACAGGAGAAGATGCTGAACATCCCGGATGTTCCTCCTGGTGTTCAGGTGGTTGTCAAGTACATCGCGGAACAGGTCGATAACGAGAACGTCGAATCCCTCCGTGACTGGCTCGAAGCCACCATGCGAACCATCGTAGGCGTGCCCGATCGCAAGCAACGCGGTGGCGGTGGCGCAGATACCGGCGATGCCGTGTTCCTGCGCGACGGCTGGCAAGACATTGACCTCGTGGCCGGTTCGAAGGAGCAGTTCTTCATCGATGCCGACCGCAAGGCTCTCGCAACGTGCATCTACATCATGCAAACGTTCAACGAAATCAGCAAGGAAGTCAAACCCGAGGACATTGAGATCAAGTTCTCGCGTACCAAGCAAGCCAACCTCCAAGCTAAGGCACAGGCGTACTCCACCATGGTGGGCGCATCTGCTCCCATCGCTCCCGAGGACGCTCTGGAATTTGCCGATTTGACAAATAACGTAAGTGATGTTATAATGCGTGGAGAGGAATATGCTCAGAAGAAACTAAAGGAAACTGCCGAAGCGCAGCAACTCTTTATGAACAACAAACCTCCCACTGGGCAGACTACTCAACAATCCAGCGCCAAACCGGCGCAAAATAATCCTAAACCGACTGGGGGCGCACCCAAGGGTGCTACGAACTAGCAAACTTGTGAGCGAAACCAAAAGGAGCACAAATGCCCGAACTCAATCTTGAGGAATTTCCCGAGGATCAGCGCTCAGCTATCCAGGCTGAGATCGACCGCCGTGTCACCTCTGCCGTGCAGACCACGACCAAGAAGGTCACGGAGCAGGTTTCCGCTGAACTCAGCGAGAAGATGCAAAAAGACTACGAAGCTAAGATGCAACAGGCCATCGCCGACGCGCAAGCTCAGGCTACGATGACCGAGGAACAGAAGATTCAAGCTCTGTCCCAGCAGCTCGAAGAGCAGAAAAAGGCTTTCGAGCGCACTCAACTGGAAATCAAGGCGCAGTCTAAGCTGCTTGATGCCGGTTTGGACAAGAACGCTGTCGAACAGCTCGTTCCGCTTATCGTTGCAGGTGCCGATGCGGCCAGCATCGATGCCCATCTTAACACCTTCGTGGCTACGCAGCAAGCAGCCGTTGAAGCGGCCTTGCAGAAGCAGAAGGAAGCCCTGGCTTCCAATGTTACTCCTCCGGCGAGTGTGGGCGGTGCAATCAAGCCGCAAGACCCCGACGCTGTTGTCTCCAATATCCTGCAAGATCAGAACCTCGATCCTCGCTTCGCGCAAGCTAGCGGTATCCAAGTTCTCCTCGATGCGGCTATGGGGGATAATACGGGGCTTTAATAGTTTCGTAAAGGAGTAAGGAATAATGGCAGCTACTTCTGGCATTATGATGGTCAACAGCCCGGTTAACCTTACCGGTCTGCTGTTCAACAAGACTCGCATTGAGACCCCGCTGTTCAACAGCATTCGGTCTACGATGCAAACCTCCCGTGAGTTTATCACGGGTGCGACGTTTGACACCGGTTATCCCGATCCCACTGCCCCGGCTGCTGGCATTACCGAGCAAGCGTCCCTGACGGCTCCCGCCCCGGAGTATTGGGAGCGTGAGAACGCGTTCAACGTGACGCAGATTTTCCAACGCTCCGTGCAAATTTCCTACCGTAAGCTCTCCAACGGTGCTGACCTGACCAACTACAAGACCCCGGCTGCACAACAGCCGCCTCTGGTCGGCAACACCAACAACGTTCCTAATGAGCTTTCCTTCCAGATCGCTAACTCCCTGGACGCTATCCGTATGGACATTGAGAACTGCATCATCAACGGCAAGTTCAACGACTCCAAGGGTGCGGCTGCCAAAGCCGACTCCACCCGTGGTCTGCTCGAAGCCTGTGTGACGAACGACATCGCCGCCAGTGGCGAAGAGCTGAACTTTGAAATGATCTACGATACGGCGCAGCAGCTCATCAAGAACGGCACGCCGTACGGCATGGAGAACTATCTGTTCGTGCTGTCTTTCGAGCAGTACAAGCAGCTCCAAAAGGTCGTTGCAGACGAGGGCCTGAAAATCGATACGACCGAGGCTGGCGTGAACGTGACGCGTATCATCACGCCGTTCGGCCCGATTCGCTTCCTGGGCCACCGCTTCATGCCCAACGGCACGGCTGTCATGGCTTGCATGCCTGTTCTGGGCAACGCTCTGCAACCCACGCCTGGTAAGGGCAACTTCTTCTTCGAGCCGCTGGCTAAGAACGGTGCTAGCGACCACGGCATGATCTACGGCCAATGGGGCCTCGATCACGGCCCGGAGTTCCTGCACGCGAAGATCACCGGTATCTCCACGACCACGGCCAAGTTCACGCCGCCGCAACGCTACATCGTGAACATGCCCGCTTCTGGTGGCGGCGAAGGTGCCAAGGCGAGCAAGTAGCCTAGGTTTAAGTGGCATCCGAAAAGACCATAAGCGGAATGCTGTCTTGGTTGGGGATCGATGCCCCAACCGAGCAGCAGACCGTGTTGATCGGAATAGCCGCCGATGATGCAGAGTACACCATCAAGGATATTCGTCAACAAGACGATTCTGAGGACATTGAACCTAAGTATCAAGGCCTCGCAATTGAAATGGGCGTGTATCTGTATGAAAAACGCGGCGTAGATGGTGTTACGAGCTTCACGGAGAACGGTATCAGCCGCGTCTATGAGCGCGGCACCTTTCCGAATTCAATGCTTCGACGGATTACGCCGAAGCCCTCTATCGCAGCATTCGTCAAACCACCTGTGAGTTAGGATAGCATATGTTCTTCGCAGATAACTTGAAGCGAACGATCTATGTCTGTCCCCGCTCGGTGAACGATGACGGTGTTAGCGTTTTCGGAGAACCAATAGAGTATCAAGTCAATTGCTACAATGTGCTCCCCACTTCGGCTAGTGCCGATTTGGTTACGGTCGGCACTAGCTATCTTGAATATATGCAGGTACTTGGCGACCCCGAGTACCTGCGTTCCATCAAAGCTCTGGACAAGGTATATGTGAACGTCGAACCGCCTACGACGGCTGATCTTCTGGCTAAGTCAGCGGATTTCTTCGTCAAAGGCGTTGTTCCGTTTCCTAACGTCACGAGGGTTCTTCTCAAATCCCTCACGGTAGAAGAAGATTCGAATGTCTGATCTCGGCAACTTCGCAAAGAAGTTGAGAAACCTGGAAACGAACATGAATCGTCGTAACGGCATTGCGAAATCTCTTGCCGATGACTTCGCCGACAAACTGCGTGACAACCTCCCTCAATTGGGGGATAATTACGCTAAGGGTGCTGGCAACGATTTGGGTTACGTTTCTACTAGCGTAGCAAAGCAAACCGCTACGATCACTTGGACGGGCAAGCAAATTTTCTATATCGAGTTCGGTACCGGCTCACCCGCTGTGGGCCGCTATCAGAACACACCTCAGATGATGGACGCGGGTTACGCGCCTAGACCCAACGGGCACAGTCTGGGGATGTACTGGACGCTTCCGATGGAGGAATTTAGCACTAGCGACGGTAAGCCAATCGTAACCAAAGGTTGGGAACCGTATGCTCCTTTCTTGAACACGCAGCTGGCATACCATGGTGGACAATTCCACGGCGGTATGATAGACGCAACAAAGAAACAGGTAGAATCACTATTATGAATCTAATTGCAGGAGAAATCAAGACGCTGCTAGAAAATCATGATTATGGTTACCCTGTGAGCGTGGTGCGAAGTTTCAATGCTTCAACCAAAGTGTTCCCGCGTATCGTGGTGCGACAGATCAACGATATGACGAGCATCAGGGATGCGAACAAAGAACTTGTGTCGCTCCTGTCTTTTCAAATCGAGATTTACACACAAGACGCGGTGGACGCTACTGGCAAGGTAGTTGGGCGAGTTGATGTAAGCGATGACATTGCGCAACAGATCGACACTGTGATGTACAAACAGTACAAAATGAATCGTGATAGCGTCGCAGATGACGAATCGTACGCAACTGATACTGCACGTAGAATCATGAGGTATAGCTGCGCTATTGACCAGTTCGGCTATACCTATCGAATAGTATAGGAGAACAGCGATGGCCCAAAGTTCTGCTGGTATTAAGCTGTACTACGGTCAGTCCACAGACGGCAATGCTAAGCCCGCCACTTGGACGGAAATCCCCGATGTGACGGCTATTCCGGCGCTCGGTGGCGAACCGAACATGCTCGATTGCACGCCTCTTTCCGAGACTGTACAGAAGCAATATATTCCCGGTCTGAAAGACCCCGGCGGTGCGCTTGGCTACACGGTCAACATGACCCCGGAAATGCTCACGGCTACGGATGCCGCTTCCACGGTGCCTAAGAGTCCGGCTAAGATGGCGTTTGCCGTCGAATTCCCGGCTCCCCTGAGCTGCCACTACTGGTACTTCGGTTCCGGTGTGAACGTTACTCCTGGTGAGACTGAGGTTGACGCTGTTGTCACCTCCACGTTCTACACCTCTGTGGAATCCACGATCACCAAGGTCACCGGCCCCGTAACCCCTTCGACTGGTAAGTAGTACAACACGACACATGAAAGTGGGGAGAATCAATGCAACGTGAAATCAATGGTCAGAAGTATAATTTCCGTATGACGCGTGGTGGCATTCGTGCTGCCGAGCGTGCCGGTATGAACATGGGTGAGATCGGCGACAAGCCGATGGAAGCCCTGTATTACCTGTGGTACGCGTCCCTCTACGCCGAACATCCGATGGCGATGAAGAAGTGCGATGCGCTGCTTGACGATTATCTGGATGACCCGAGCTGTCCTGAGAGCTACGAGGATTTGATCGGTACTCTGATGGAGGATTATGCTGCGGTTTTCAATATAGCCACAGAGTAACGGAAATATTGAGTGACGAGAAGTCTGTGGCTCCTGACGAAGATGACGAAGATGACGATGACACTCAACAAGCTACTACCATAGAAGATGTGTTCACAGAGGAATGCACGCTAGCAATGAGCATAGGAATGACATACGAGCAGTATTGGAATTCCGAGCCTGAAATATTTCTAGCTTATGCTAAACTCTACAAGCGCCAGACTAAAGCTGACTTTGCCGAACAAGACACCCTTGCATGGATGATCGGTTCTTACGTGGATGCAGCTGTCGGCCACATCATGAGCGCTGCATTTGGTACGAAAGGCAAGCCCAAAGCCAAGTACCCCGATCAACCCGTATACATTACGGAGATCGATGAAAACGCCAAGGCAAAGAAGCGCGAGCGTGAAGCACGTAAATTTGAAGCTAACTTCCTTGCTGCGGTTCACAACATGGGTAAAACTATTGAAGAAGCCGCACGCTAGTAGTGCGGCTTTTTCTATGCTCAGGAGAAACATATGGCACAACAGATCAAGCAAGAGGTCTTAGTTGACGTAACCGTCAAAGGCGGTGAAGCAGCAGCCAAGACCCTTGAAAGCATTGATGCTAAGATTAAGAGCATCAAGCAAAACGCCCGTGGCCTGTCCTCAGCGCTAAGTTCCATGAACAAAGTGAACGGATCGGGTAAGATCAATGCTTCTCTTGGCAGCATTGATACAGGGGGCACGGCTAACCTGCAAAGCTCCATGCGTGCGGTGCAGACGGCGACCTCCAAGGCAGGAGCGGCAGCTAAAACGGCTACGCCTCTGTTCTCAAAGCTCAAAGCGTCTTTGGATGCTTCGAGCAAAAGCGCTAAGTCGGCAAGTTGGAACTTCTTCCGCACCCGCGCGGCGGTCGCTGCCGTGGCTATGGTTGTCAGTACGCTCGGCTTGGGCGCTAAGAAGTGGTTCGATATGGCTTCCGACTATGCCGAAGCGAACCACTTGTTCTACACTACACTTGCATCTTCTTTGAGTGATGTGGCAGAAGCCGAAAAGACAGCCACCATCCAAGGTAAAGACCTGTTCGGCAATCTCACCGGGGACAGTGTTGCCGTGACTCCTGCTGTAGCTGCTGCTGCCGAAGAAGTAGAGCGCATGGCTAAGGCTATGATGCTCGATCCTACACAAATGAAGCGTACGTACGCGACGTTCTACGAAATGGCGAACTCTGCGGGCATGGCGACCGATAAGGTCATGAAGCTGTCGCAGGGCATGACCCAGCTTACGTACGACCTTTCGTCCTTGTGGGACAAGCCGTTCGACGAGACGGCATCTAAGCTCCAATCCGGTATTTCCGGTATCTCCACCGCCGTGAAGTCTTACGGTATCGATATTAGCCGTACAGCAGCCGACCAATGGTTGTTATCCAACGGCATCAACAGCACGTATAACGAACTTGACCGTGCCAATAAGATGATCGTCATGTACAACATGCTCATGGAGCATACCACGACGGCTCAGGGCGACCTTGCCCGTTCTGCTCTGCAACCCGCCAACATGTTCCGTATCCTCGGTGCACAGGCGAGTGTGGCAGGACGTATGCTCGGTGCTGCGGTATTCCCCGTGGTTACCAAGCTCATCCCGCTGTTCATCATGCTTGCTCAAGCTATCCAACGTGCTGCGGCTGTTCTTGCCTCATTCCTTGGCAAGAAGCTAGGAAGCTGGTACACTGAGTCCCAAGATCAATGGAACAGCTATCTGTCCAACCTCAACGGTTCTTTCGGTAGGGTGGATGTTGGTGCTGACGAAATGGAAGATGACTTAGGAAACGTGGGCGATGCCGCCCAAGATACCGCTTCCAAGCTGAAAGAAATCACTGATTTCACCCTTCCGTTCGATGAACTTCACATTCTCCCTGACACGCCTACTGCTGGTGGTGGAGGCGGAGGCGGCGGAGGTGGTGCGCCCGGTGGAGGCGGCGGAATCGACATTCCTATGCTCGATCCCTATCCGTGGGAAGATCAGCTTACCGATGTCCTTCTTGGCGATGCCGCTAAGACGCTCGACATTCTTAAAAAGAAGATAGACGATATCTTCGACCCTGGCACGTTCGACGCGTTCATGCGCGCAACGTCTAAGATGTGGAAAACGGTAAAGCGCGACACGGCACAAGTGGTGGACGCTATCAGGCGTGTAGGGCAAGCGTTTGACGAAAGCTGGGATTGGGTTGACTTCCTAGACGCATTCGCTGAGGGCTTCACTAATGCTAGCGACGTGATCACAGGGGCGATAACCTCGATCCTCAACGCTGTCCCAGGCTTGAAGGACTTCCTTGAAAACCTGCCTATCGTAGGCGACATGTTCAAGGGACTGTTCGACAACATGGACTCCGGTCTAGGCTACGTGCTCGGCGTGATGTTGGCGTTCAAGGGCGTTAGCGGAGCGTTGAAGATTCTCGGCAAAGTCCTCTCCCCTGTGCTCAAACTGTTTCAGACCATCTTCACTCCGATCTCCAAAGTAGCTGGGGCGATCAAGAACATCATTTCTCCCGCTGGTAAAGCTGCCGGAGGTGTCAGCAAGCTGGGCGACGCGTTCGTCGGTGCCGCAGGAGTCGGCAAGCTGGGCAAGTTCGTAAGCAAGATCGGAAAGGCGTTCGGGCCGGTAGGCATCGTGCTCGCCATAGCTGACGGTCTGAGGAGCATCGCCACTGACATTCTGCCGAAGGGTTTGGATCGATGGAGTAAGGTATTCGAGAGCAAAGACCCGATTGGCACTTATTTCGAGCAGATGAAGGACTACGTCGCCAGTGGCGATTGGATCAACAACATCTTGAACCTTGTGCTGTGGGAAGGTGCGCTGGACGATCTTGCCGGATGGTTCCAAAATGCTGCGGACGCTGCATGGAACTTCGGAAAGAGCATCGGCGAGAGTCTCACTCCCGTGTTCTCCACTATCGGTCAAAAGATGGTGGAAGCTGGCGCGACAATCTATGATGCCGTCACTGGCGTGTTCATTGCTATCGGTGATAAGATTGTTGGTATTCTCAACATTCTTGGTATCGACGTGGGCGATCAATGGACAGCCATGAAAGATAGTATCAAACTCACCAGCGATCAAATCCACAGTATAGCAGAAAACGGCTTCAAAGGTATTTCTGAATCGGTCAACCGTAATACACGGGAAGCCAAGGAAGCTGCTGTCAATAATTTTAACCAGACTAGGGGATCTGGTCAAAGTGCTTTTTCCATTCTTGGAAGTGCTATTTCTAGCGCTATGGGCAGCGTTAAAAGCAATGTGACCAATAATTCTGCTCAAATGCAAGTCAATTCCTCCAACAGTTTCAATCGTACCGAAGCTAACGGAAGACAAGCATTCAATAATCTTGAATGGGGCATAAGCCAAAAAATGGCTGCTGCTCGACGGAACACTGACTGGGAAGCGGCGAGTATCCAACGCGCGTTCAATTTCGAGTGGCGCATGCCACGATTGAAGCTTCCGCACTTCAATTGGAGTACTAGGACGATCGGCGGGTTCACTTTTCCGATTTTCGGCGGCATCGATTGGTATGCTAAGGGTGGTATTTTCGACAGCGCCACAATTGCCGGTATTGGCGAAGCTGGCCCTGAGGCTGTCGTGCCGCTACAGGGAGCGCGTATGCGCCCGTTTGCTGAGGCTGTTGCATCCAATATCCATAACAGCAATGACGGGTCTTACAATGGCTCTGCTTCGCTCGACGGCGACGCGCTGGTGGCGGCAATCTCCACCTCCGTGTACAATGCCATGGTTCAAGGCTTCCCGAAGGAAATCAAGACCGACGTTAGTTTGGATGGTGTTAAAGTGAACAAAGAACTTGATCGCATTAAGCGTCAACAAGGCGTTGGGACTAGTCTAGTAAGCGCGGTGTAATCATGGCTACTATTCTACCTACTGGCCTTATCAAGGTCAAGAAATACATTTCCGACGCATGGGTCAACCTTCCGGTCCCTGCGGAGGGCGGTGTCAGTTACGAGATTCAAACCACAGTGGACGATGCGCGTAACGCCAACAACACCATGATCGGCAACCCGGTCGGCACCGACAAGATCAAGCTGAACATCAAATATCCCCCATTGACAGATGCTGAACTTAATAGTATACTGAGGGTATTTGATCGTGAACAAGGCGGTTCGTTCTTCGTTTACGTCAACTATTACGACCCGCGCATTATGCAACGTCGCACAAGCTACATGTATGTAGGCGACCGCTCGTTCGAGCCATGGATCGTTCCTTCCGTCAATGTCGGCGTTCCCAAGCGGTGGATTAATTGTCAATGCAACCTGATTGAGTGTTAATATGGCTAATGTAGGAGTAACGACATTTCAAGGCTCACCCTGTGATCTTGATTGGTACAACTACTTCAAGAATCTCACAGACCACAGAGATATCGAATGTACCGTTCATTTCTGTGAACCAAAACTACTGAATGATAAGATTCATACGCGGATGTTCCCCGTCGCCATGGCGAGCAACCTGCAATGCAAGAACCAAACGACGTATCTAGGTAACGGGAAACTGACAAACTACACCCTTCCCGTTCACCAGCTGGTGTCGATGAACGCTACTGACGAAATCGACCCGCGTTGTCTCGAAACCAAGATTCCCTCTGCCTCGTTTTCTTTCAAGGTGGAGGGGATCGACCACAATACTCCTCTCGCAACCGTTGATGCTTTATTGAATGCGTTCGATGACAAGATGGTTCGCATCTACCGTGGCTTCAACGATCCGAAGGGGAAAATCCTAGACGATAACGGACGCTGGGCACTTGATTATTATGCCGGGTTCGATCATGATCTTGTTTGTCTAGGCAATTACAAGATCGTTGATCGCGAGTACAATTACGAGAAATGCACCATCGAAGTTCAATGCGAACACATTTTCTTCAATAAATTCGCTGAGGATGACACGTACAAAGCGATGCACAAGACGGGTAATCCTGCCAAGACCGCCGTGCTTTATCAACGGTACCCTTATCCTTACAGTGCCGTTACGGTTGAAGGTGGCGGTGATTCTACTCACCCGACCAAAGCAATCAGCTCGTACAAGCTCGGTTACAATGCGTGGGAAATGTTGCGAAGCTCTTCTTATGCTAAATTAGGTTCTAACTCTATTCCACTTTATGGATGGGCGTTCCCCGATGCTACGATGGCATCTTACGGGGTGAACACAGGGGGATTCATCCAAGGAGTTGAGACTAGCTATACCGCTGCTGCTCGTGTATGGAACCTGGCCGCAGAGAACGACCTGCAACAGATCAGGGACACCACCACTCCTTTCACTCGCACGTTGGACGTTCGCGCCACGTTGTGCCAACTCAACAATACGTGGAAAAAGGAAAGCGCTCTCGAAACGCTTCTTTGTTGGAATCTGATGAATTGCATCCATTGGGTTCCTGCGCGTCCATTGCAGAAGCTCCAAGAGGAAATGCAACCGATAAGCAACGACGTGTGTTTCGACGGTACATGGACTATCATGCAAGGTTTATCGCCCACAGAAGATGTGTTCTTAGACAAAACTAAGATTTCTACGTGGACGATGCTAGAAAACGGTAACAACGGCACTTGGTTCCCGACTATCGCCAACACGGTTTACAAGGTTCTTCCTAGTTTTTTGGTGTCTCAATCAGTCAAGAAAGAGAACATCGAATGGGAGCCGGTTAAATGGGCCAAAACCTACTATATGGATTTGCTCAACGTACCGACTAGGCTTTCTACCGATTACTATGCGTTCCAAAATCAAACGTACTTCGCCGATACCGTAGATGTTCACAAGTTCAACACGCCCGCATATCAGCCTTATCCGTCCGATCAGAATAGCGGTTTCCGCATCATGACCAGCCAACCGTTGAAAAACGATACCTGGTACATGAACCGAACTGCTGAGATCACGGGGGCGAACAACTTCGTCGCCGATCTGTTCGGCTTCGACGAACCGGCTAATAACCAGATGGGCGAGGTCAACATCCCCGTTCGCGGAGATAGCGTCCTCGCTTGGCGCGTCCTGTGGAACACCAACATCCGGGGGTTGGCAAACAGGCAACCGTTGTCGCTTGGGCTCATCACCTGTAACCCTACTATATACGCTTACGATGCGAACGGCAACCTGGTTGATGAAGGTTCCACTCAGAACACTAAGGGAATCGACACCATCCACGCATACGGCTTGTACAAGAATCTTTCGACTAGAATGATCGCTCGGGCCAACGTGGGAGATACCAACGTCGCGCCCATGTACCAGCTCACATGGACGATGGTCGATGACCCGAGCTTGCGCGTAGGCACGGTGGTTTGGGTACCTCTGCAAAACGAGTACTTGAAAGTGTACATTACCAAGCAGGAGCGTTCGTTCGATGGCGGTGCGCGCCTCACCTGCACCGGCTGGGCTTATGCTAAGACCGGTCAAAAAGTGTACGATCCGAAGATCACAAACGCGAAATGCACGTATTTCGTCAACAACCCGGACAACGATCCGAAGGGTGAATGGTTCAAGCTCACATGGACTCCCACGGGAGACTACTCGCCTGTGGATACGGTTACCTACGTGTTCACATACACCGATGAGCTCGGAACGTGGTCTAAGACGATTGGGAGCGCGAGCATCCTATTCGGCGAAACAGCGGAATATCTGCTCAACGGCCCTAGGATAGCGCAAGAATCAGGCATCGATCTCGATGAGCTGATCAACGGAAAAGGCTACTTCGGAATCACGGGGTACTTCCCTCCCGACGCCAAATCCGCGTACGCTACCGCGCCGAAGACCATCACCACTTGGGACAACACGGCATTCTCGCAGCTTCATACCGGCTACATACGAGCATCCAATCAGCATCAACCGCTCATCGTCGGCAATCCGCTCCAAGGTTAGGAGAACTTTATGGCTTTACATACGTGGCCCACAGTCACAAATCGAAACGTGGCACAGCCGTCACGCGTTCGTCTCTCCACCGCGCCAGAAGCGGGGCCTGACGTTTACGACGTTACTCCGGTACCTGGTACCGTCGTGAACGATGGCACTTTGATCAACCAAGCCCTTTTCGATCAGATGGAACAGTACGTTAAAGAGCATGACATTCCAATTCACACGACCACGGGTACGGGAGCGGCTTATGCTGTTTCCGTTCCTGTGTGGTCTAATCTAACTCAAACTGAGTTGGACGGCCACATCCTGTGTATCATTCCTAATGTGGCTAGCACTACTGTTAGTCCGACACTTAATATGAATGGGTTAGGTGCAAAGCCGATCTACGCTCCCGGTGGTTCGTCTACAAGCGATCGAGGAAATCTACCAATTGCTAGTTATTTAACAGCTAATGTGCCGGTATATTTGATCTATAATAAGAGTGGCGACTGTTGGATCACTTTGAATGCCGCAACTACTCCTGTGGCTACGAATACAACAGTCGGTACGGTTAAACCTGATGGAAAAACTATAACCATATCCTCAGACGGAACACTTACGAGTAATGCTAAGGACGAGATCGCTGCTCAACACGAACGAGATCAGCTTGAATTTGCCAATGCTCTCATATGCAATAAATCAGGTGCTCTAGTCAATGTAGATAATGCTTGGGGAGTTAAAGCACTAAAGGTTGGCGTTGATGGCAAGAGCGTGCAGACAGTCGGGGTATGGGGTACGAACCTTGTTACCAATGGCGACTTCTCGAATGGGACTGCGGGGTGGCAGACGACAACCGCCTCCTTATCTGCCGCAAACAATGAGCTTATTCTGACAATCATAACGGGTTCAAAACAGGATAGTAGAATATATCAACTAATCGGGGCGATAGCGGGGCATAAATACTACGCACACGGTAGCATTATGCGAACTAACGCAAATACATTTACGCCGAAGATTGGCGGTTCCGACGCTGTATATTTGAAGGCGGTAGCGAATACATATGTTACCTATGGGATTGTGCTCACAGCAGTAGACACAACGTCATACTCCGTGTACCTCGCTGACACTGTCGCAGGCGAAGTCATAAAGTTCAAAAACCTCCTTGCCATCGACCTCACCGCAACATTCGGAGCGGGTAACGAACCCACCGCCACACAGATGGACGAATATCTCGCCGCCTATCCCAACTCGTGGTTCGATGGCTCCGCACTTTTAACCACCAACGGCACACCCAACTCGCCTAGCCCAGAGTATCCCCAAGAGATTGATGTAGTAGATAGCCCGGTGGTGGTGCAGGCTACGGGGAAGAATTTAAGCGGATATCCTTATAAGACTTTTACCGCACCGGCGATTAAAACTATAAATGGTGTCACGTTTGAAGCAAAAGATGATGGAACTATTGTTGCAAACGGAACGGCAACGGCAAATGCGGATGTTGATCTAAAGTGGGGCACCCTGGTTGCGCCAGTCAGAGGATTAGACGTAAATATTTCTGGCTGTCCGCAAGGCGGTAGCGGAACGACGTATCTATTGCGAGCACGGGGTTCAAAAGATAACAAGGTGTTCGGTGCGGAAACGAATGATTATGGGACGGGCACAACTATTAGCGGTGCAAACTTTGTACGTACTTTTATGAGGGTCGCAGCAGGAACAACTGCAAATAACCTTGTATTTAAGCCGCAGATTGAAATAGGTTCAGCAACAACGTCTTACGAACCATACACCTCAAACCAGCAAACCATCACCCTACCACCTGAACACAACTACCTAGCATCGTTACCGGACGGCACACACGACGAATTAGTGTTGCGCGCTGATGGGGTGGCGGTGTTGACTGAACGAGTGGGTAAGGTGGTATTTGATGGTAACGAGAACGTAGAGGTCAACAATGCGACAGTGCCCGGTTCTACTGCGTTTGGGTTTTACAATAGTGTCCAATCAGTCGCGGGGTCACAGGCGATCTCTAGCCATTTTGCGGGTGTGACAACAGGGGGCGTCGTGCCAGGCACTTTCAGAGTGACGGCAACCGCTATTGTCCCAACAATAAACAATGCGACCATCGGTGTGTTGGATACCGACACCGACGCGGTTAAAGTCGCAGCGTTCAAGTCATGGCTTGCGGCCAATCCCGTCACAGTCTACTACAAATTAGCAACGCCAGCTACTAGCTACTCTGCTGACAATGGCACGACATGGCCAACTATCGACCCCGCAGCTGGCAACTCAGCTATACAGCTATATAAAGGCACCAACAACGTCTGGTGTACAGATGCGTTAAGCCCTACGGTTGATCTGGAATATGTGCAAGACACCAACAAAGTAATTAACAAGCTGAGAGCGGCTACCGTCCTTCCTCCGGCTTCCGCAACCACTCTGGGCGGTGTCAAGGTCGGTTCAGGACTCTCGGTCACAGCCGACGGTACCCTGTCTGCTACAAGCAGTGGAAGCGGCTACGTCCTTCCCCCTGCTTCTGCATCTACGCTCGGTGGCATCAAGGTCGGTTCAGGTCTGAGTATCACAGCAGACGGCACATTGTCATCGAATAGTGCTATTACGTTTCCTGTCAGTATCTCACAAGGAGGTACCGGTGCTAACACCGCCCCTCTCGCTGCCAATTCCATGCAGCTTAAAGGTCTTGGCGACGGTTATGCGGTTATGCCCGATGGCTCTGATCTTAATACTTTCACCACGCCTGGTAATTACGGTTGCGCGCTTGATAGTACTGCTAGAACTATTTTGAACACTCCCAGAAGTCCTGAGGTTTCCTCTTCCGCACAAGCATTCAACCTTACGGTGGAAAGCAGTTTGCAAGCAGGTAGCGGTCTCTACTATTTGCGTCAAACGTACAAAGAATGGTGCTATCCCGGCACTGGCGGTTCTGGCATACAGGACGCTGCTACCTACATGCGCGTTACGTCAAATGGCGGAACCACATGGGGGCCGTGGCGAGTAGTTTCTACGCCCATGTATGCAACGACCTACTCTCCCGGTTTCGTCAAGATCGACGGAAGCACGATCACCATCAACTCCAATGGTGTTATCAGCGCTGTCGGCGGCGGTGGCAGTGGAAGCGGCTACGTCCTTCCTCCGGCTTCTGCATCTACGCTCGGTGGCATCAAAGTCGGTTCTAATCTGAGTATCACAGCAGACGGAGTTTTGTCTGCCACTGACACTAAGTACACCCTTCCTCCCGCCACAAAAACTATACTTGGCGGAGTGAAAGTTGGCGATGGCATCAACGTAAGTGATGATGGCACTATATCTGCGACTGCCGTGTCCTACCCCATTAGCGTAGCTAACGGAGGTACCGGTGCGAATACGGCGGCTACAGCTCTTGTCAATCTCGGTATAACGATGGGCACAGCAGCGGCTCCTTCCACTGGCACGGCAGGTTCCATCTACATCCAATACACGTAAGGAGGGATGAATGGCATCTACAGGAAATGTCTCTGTCTCTGTGCAAGAGGGAGCGACTGTTGGACCTGACCCTTCTTATTTCAAAGTGCGATCCTGGTTAACTTGCGATCAGATCGAAGACAACCGAGTGCATTATCAAGGAACGTCTTTCATCACCGTCACCGCTGGTAATTTCAATGGCACAACCGTAAGCGTTTCTGGAACGTTGTTCACAGGTGACGTCAATATTGGCGCACCGGGAGCGTATGCGACCCATCAAAAAGTAGATTTGGGTTGGTTCACTGTAGGTCAAACTTGTTCCGTTTCGATCACGGCGCAATATACGAGTGGAGACGGAACTACCTACAGATCGACTTGTACGTCTACCGCGTCCGGTGGAGGAACAAGAGATATGGTAGAGGATGTGACGGTATCGGTTGATGGTAGATCGTACATCTCCGGGTCGAACATCATACCTGTCCCTCCTGATAAGAACGTCGATATTGTAGTCACGAGAGAAGGAGTAACCCCCTTCCCTTCCATCGTAATGCGAACCGCTATATACGATTTGTACGCCTACCCCGTGTCTAAGAGTGGAGCCGGAGCAACCACGCTATCTTTCTCTACGAATCCCTATGTGTTGTACCTTAACGCTAAAGCTAAAGGAGATTACGAAGCGAAAGTGAAAGCCTGGTCTGGTTTGGAGGAGATAACCGGCGTTGGAAAGCAATATTACGACGAAGTGATGTACGGTTACATCGGAGTTTATTTTAGCATAGGAAGCTATACGACAGCTGTACTAAAAGCAGTTTATTGTACTTTCGATTTCAGGGCACAAACTCTCACCATATACGATTCTGCCGGTAAAGCTCATTCTGGGGTTCCGTTCGTATACGATTCTGCCGGTAAACTGAGAGACGTGGTAAAGATCACCGTATACGATTCTGCCGGTAAAGCTCATTGATAGGATAGCTTATGCAGCCCGAAGCAATCATGCAAACGACCGTTTCGGCGGTCACTCTTCTCAGCATCTTCGGTGGCTTTATTATCAGCATCTACAACTCCAATAAGAACCGAATCTTGGGGGACGAGAGACGGAAGCAGGAAAACGTAGAGGTTAAGAAGTCCATCAACGATTTGAGCGAGGAAGTAACAGCTACGAACAAGCGCCTAGAGGAAAAGATCGACTCCGTTGCCGAGAAAGTGGAGGAACACGCTCACTTTGAAGCACGAATCGCTTGCCTGGAAGGTAAGGTTAGCGGTTTGGAATCACTCGTTAAAGTCCTTCATCCCTAATAGAAAACCCCCATAGCCAAGTGGCCGTGGGGGTTTTCTTATTTCCGATTGATTGTGAAGATAGGATATGTCGAACGTCTATCCAGCTCTATGCACTTTTGCACGTCTCTGTCCCGTGAATAAAATCACAGGTGATGAATCGTATAATCATCACTCATCCTATGCTCGATGGTCAGTCCGTACTCTAAACCGCATTTCGGACATGCTGGAAGATCAAACGAATCAAGCATAGGGATCGTCTTCATCATCGTCCGATGACACATCCTCCGCGACTTCCTCCACCGTATCGTTCTTCTTAGCGTCTCGTGCGTTCTCACGCTCGATGTACTCGCTAATGTCATCCTCGAACGATTCGGCATGTGCGATGACGTAACCCAAATTGACGTAGGTGTTGTTGCCCTTCTCCGTGTGCTTGATCTTGGCGACGAAGTACTTGCCCAGGGCATCTTCCGGTTCGATCTCACCGTCAGCAGTCTCAATGAGACCACATCCCGTTTTCAGCAGGGAATAGAACGCACGCATGGAGTTCAGGTACCACTGGTTCTTCGGGTTCATGTTGTAGTTGTTCCAAACCTTACGGCCTTTGCAATCTTCAAATTCACCTTTGTACTCTTTGATCTTACCCATGTTGCTGATGGGCTTCATCTTCGTGACTTTCAGGATAGTAACCCCAGCAGGGATACGCTCGAAGCCACCGTTTTTCATATCTTCGGTAAATTTAACCATTCTGTTCTTCTTTCCTTTTCGTTCTGATCGCTTTGTCCAATGTCACGTACTTTTCAAAAAGACCGTCTCGCTTTAGTGCGTCGTAGTCCACCTTTCTAGTCGATGAGACGGTAAACACATAAGAACCTGCATCGACGGAATTCTTTCCTTCGATTTCGTTGATCATAGGTTTGATGAATTGCTGTATCTTAGCGTTCAGCTCTTTACGTTGCTTCTTCAACTGATCGAGCTGATTATCGCGTTCGATGGCTTCGATCTCATCATCCAAATCTTTCAGCATGGCCAATGTCAATTCTAGCTCATCTTGGTCATCTTGGCTAGCCCCTAATTCAGACAATTCGCATTGACGGATAAGGGCCAGATACTCAGCGTCTTTCTTCTCATCGAATTCAGGAGACGTGAGAGTATCCTCGATGAACGTATCCCACCAATCCCGAGCATAACGCATGGCTTCTTTGATATTGCCGTACACTCCGATAGGCTCTTCGCTTCGTTTGACATGATACAATCGGGTGTTCTCGTCCGTGCATTCGAACTCCTCAGGATAGTCGTAGTCCTCAGGTTCTAAGAAAGCCACGGGGAAGTACACATCCTCCACATCCAACAGCTCGGCGTAGAGCAACCCCTGTGCCTTATAGTTGTCGGGCACACCGTTCACCCAATCTTGCGGTCGGCTGGTGGTCTTGCACTCAATCACAGCTATCGGTCGCACGGGGGTGGAGCTTATCACGTTAGGCTCATCGAACGCCAACGCGTCCCACATGCCTCCGAACAGATCATCGTCGAAGAACTCGAAATTCATTTCACGCTTCGCGTCCTCGCACTCGAAGTACTGCTCAGGATCGCGGATGTAAGGCGACACCATTTCCCTGGCGTAATCGATCAGCTTAGGCTCGATCAGCTTACCTGCGATGGTGTACTTGTTATCCTCGAACGCAGGAACTTTGCACTTGACGATCTCACACCACGCCTGGAACGGGGTTCCCCAATAGTTCACTCCGATCGCTTTCGAGAATCGACCAGCCGTGAAGTACTTGAACTTCTTAGGAGGAGATACTACTTTGAAGCGATTGCCATAGATTTCCTTGACCTCCGTGTACCTACTCATTGTGAGCGTCCAAATCTCCCAAGATCGCGTTCGCGGCCTTCTTCTTCACAATCCAAACGTTCTTCTGGCCATCGAGCCGCTTAGGCTCGCCGTTCTCGAATTTACTAGCCTTGAACTTTTCCAGCGTCTTGCGGAAGTCAGCCGGAATGTCATTGGCCAACGTTTCCTCGATGCGCTTGTAAACCACCTTGCCGAAGGCCACGGTAGCGTATTCATTGGCGGTTTTGGTGCTGTCCAACAGCTCTTTGCGTTGCTCAGCTTTAGCCTTGTCCGTGAGGAAATTGCTGTCGCCGATGGTCGCTTTCATATCGTCATTGTCGCGGTCATTCGTCGGAATCAGGAAGTTGTTGGTGATGAAATTGCGTATCGCGTTGGTGTTGGCAATGGACAGCGCGTAGTTGTTGCCCACGGAGATACCCATGCCGGAAATGTCAAGCTCGATGCGCTCCTCGCTGTACTTGTCCCTGAACGTCGCGCAACCTGTGATAATGATAATGAAAATCTGCTTGCCGTTGTCGTTCTTGGCGAGTGTCAATTCTGGACGGTACGTGCTCCACGTGAACGACATGTCGCACGCATCAGCGCACATACCTAAAAACGACTTGTACTGCTGAGTGTCCACGTAGTCATAATCGATGTTCGATACGTTACTGTCGAACTTCAACACTTTCGGAGCTTGCTCACGGACGTAGGCCCCGAGCATCTGATAACGCTCCCAGAACGACAGCTCAGCCCGTGGCTCGCTGGATTCCTCGATCTTCTCATCCGCGACGGGAACCTCTTCTTTTTTGACTACCATCTTGTTTGAAACACCTCCTGTTGATCTTGCCCTGTGAATGCTTTTAACTTTTCGATCGCTTCTCTATAATACCAGTGTTTGTCTACCTCGTCAATGCTTTTCAGATTGAAATCCTCTAAAGCACAAACTGGCGAACTAGGAAATATGGCCGGGTTTCCTTCACCTTTGCGTTTGAAGAAAGTGAAGCCTTTTCCGCGCGTTGCATAGACGCGGTGAACTTTTCCGTTGATGGACTCGTACTCATGAAAGTTCTTTGCTTGGTATTTGGTTTTCGGGATGATTTCATAATCCTTTTGTCCTTCTTTCTGTACCACTCTTTGCGGTGTGTAATTGTATTCTCTCCACGGAACACGCCCGGTCTCCGTGTACCCGCTACCGGCTTTCAGAATAACTTGGAAACGCTCCAGATCATTGCATTTCTTAACAGTCTCCTCGACCGATATGTTGTACAACAAGCTCTTGACGATGGCCTCATCGATGATGGTAGCCGTGTTGGATTTAAAGTCTCCCCCACGCCAGTTCTTAACGGTGCCTCCCTTCGCCTTGACCTTGCCGGTGTCGAACTCCATGACGTAGTTGTTCACATCACGCTGCCACAGCTGCTTGATAATGTCGGTGTCCACCGTGAACCCGGTCAATTCCTTCCAATCCTCGATAACCTCATCGAGCACGGGAACATCCTCGTCCGGCACGGACAGCACCCAACCGTCGGTATTGAGCTGCACAATCTCCATATCAGGAACCCTGTCATAGATGCGGTTCATCAAATCTATGATCAAAAGCTGGCCGGTGATACATACGCAAGTTCCCATGAACGGATCGTAGAGCTTATTGTACTGATTCTTCAAACAACCGTAAACCGTGTTGAGCACCAACTTTGCAGCATCCGCCTGTGACTTCCAATAGGCAGCGCCTTTGGTATCGCCCTTGGCCTCGCACTCTCTAATGTGCTTTTTCGATGACATGCGAAGATCGTAAAAGTCGGTGAACAGGTGAACCCACTCGGGAGGTATGCCACGGGAGAGGAAGTTGAAGATGATCATCATCGATGGATAGAACGAACCAATGTCCTGAATCAGAACGGTGCGTCCGTTTCCGCTGACGAAATGATCGGGCCTAGCTACGTACCGATGTTCAATCGTACCCTTCCTGGGGCCGCTTTTGAACATGTGCGGTACGATACTCCCCGTGCTCGCATGCAACCCTCCAACTCCCATGATCGTGGGCGTGCCGTACAGGTCGAACAGAATAGGTTCCAGCTCTTCTTTCCATCCCGAGAACGTGTTGATACCCGACACGAAATCTTGCACAATCTCAGGCAACCTGTCGAAGTCGATAATATCATCCGGCAACCTGTCGATGTAGTACTCTTTGCCAAAGGTGTTGATCGGGTCGCAATGAACGGCATGAAGCGCTTCAGAAACCACGCGAGCGTTAGTGTTCTTCATCATTTCAGCGTCGCTCAGATCGGCCATTTCGCACAACGTTTTTTTGGTGCGGATATAATCGTAACGCAAACGGTACAACCTCTCCGTGGCCTCAACGTCGTGGATACAGTAATGAATGGCTCCCTGCAACTCCTCTTCGGTCAACGGACGATCAATGTCGAACGAAACGTTCGTTTCCTCAACGTCCATACCGATGTTACCTTCGATCTCTTTGAGAGACTTTCGAGGTACAATGTCATGGAACAGATCGATGATAGGAGGTACTTCGACTTCCCAAGATTCGCTTCCAAGATAATCCCAAGCATCCCTAAAGCTATCGTAGATGAGAATGTCGTTTAGCTCTTTGAGCTGTCGATTGGTGAAGCCCATCAACGTGCCTTTAAGGATATACTGGTCATAGTCACGGAAGTTGTAACCGACCAACCATATGTTAGGGTGCTCGGCTATGAAGTCCATCACGGCATCCACGTCGTTGTGGAACCATACGACCTCTCCTGTCTTGTTGCTCTTGAATACCCAGATCAGGTCGTATGCGTAAACCTCACAGTCTGAGAACCACAATTCAGGCTTATCCATAATCCGTCTAACCTTCGATCAACGTCTCGGTTTGCTTCGTCACGTATCGCCACACGCGGACAGTCTTTCCGTCTATCCACTTTTGTTCTGCTTTCACTCCACGCTCACCCAGCTTACGGCTGAGCAGAATCTTGCTCAACGGTTTGGCGATATTGTTCTCAATGCACCAATCCACATAATCTTGATAAATCTCGTTCGGATTGCTCCAAGTGTTCGGATGCCGCAAAGGATCGACGATAACCAAACGCTCATCGACGTACTGATCGAAGAATTCCCGCTGCGTCTCACGGTACTTGTTCGATGCCAGCCTGACCGCAGGTGGCTTCTCACCGTACGTGCAGCCGTTCTCGTAGAAAGCGATCGCACCATCCACAAGCCATTTCAAAATGTACGCGCCATCTTCGGCGATAAGCACATCCTGAAAGTTCGTGATCATTTCGTCCCGTGTGATTGTGGCATCGAACGGGATAACCGTCAAGCGTCGCCACGTACCCTCATCGTTGTCCTTGACCTTCGGCAGATGGTTGGTAGCGAGTAAAGTCGAATGCGTAGGCTCGAACTCGATGTAACCATGGTTCAGCACTCGTCCGATCATGGTATCCGATGACACCATGCGCTTCACGCTCGCCGTGGACAACACCTGTCCGCTTTCCGTCTCCTGTCCAATCACAAGGCGCTTGCCCTTGATCTGAGCGATGGCGATCTGCTGTTCGTAGTTCACCTTCGACATGAGAATATCAGGGTTCACGGAGGTGCAATAATCGCCCAACACCGCTTTCATGATCGAGAACAGCGTGGACTTGCCGTTCGAGCCTGAACCTGTGGCAATGAGAAGGTTTTCCTCGTATACCTTGCCAACGCATGCCGCGCCCATCCGCACCTGCATGTAGTCGATCAACGATTGATCGTTGCAGAACGTTCGATTCAAAAACTCGTCCCACATGCCGTTGTTCTCGGCGTTAGGATCGTACACGATGTTCGTCAGCTGAGAGTTGAAGTGGTTCCACATGGGAGGATACGTCTCTCCCGTGCGCAAATCGACCACGACGTTGGGCGTGTTAAGCTCCCAGCCGTTCGAATCGAACAAGCTAGCAGGTTGCTTCATCATCCCTTCTGCCAGCTTCAACATGGCGCGGATACCCTTCTCGCTGTTCGTCTTCTTCGCGTGGTTCATGAAGTTAGCCGCAGGTGCCATAATCTCCTTACCCTCACGGCTATCGGGCGTGCAGCACTCGTCCGAGCACTTGTCCTCCAACATCGACCAGTATTCCTTGGCTATGTACATGACGTTCTCAGCGAACTCCACCGCACACTGTTGAGCACGGTATTCCTGTCCCAGCTCCCAGTTGGAACCGCAGTAGTAGCACCAACCCCACTCGGAAGTGTAACATAGCTCCTGTGAGAACAATTCGGCGAAGGCTCTAGCATTTCCCACGTCGGTGTAGTCGTGCAACGGAAGAAGAATCTCACCTTCCGGATTCTCGCTCAAGCGTAACGCAACGTCTGAAATGTTCTTCACCTTACGGTCATTGTCCGCTGCGGTTGTTGTTGTCATGCTGACAGCTTTGATAATGCTGTTCTCCAAATAATCCGAACGCGAAGCAACCTTATCAAGGTGTCTGCGATCCTTGGAGTTGACCCACGGGGAATCGAGGAACACTTGCTCGATGGCTTCAATGTCTCGGTTCAACCAGTACGCCAGCTTGCACAGAAGCGCCATGTCGTGCGAGCTTTCATCGTCCTCGTGGTCTGTGTCGTTGAACAGACGATGGAGCTTGTCATCATGCGTCAAACCGATGTCCAGCCATTCAGCGGTTGACTTATCCCCATGATCGATGACGATAGCTTCCGGCTTCACAGCGGTTTCGATGGTCGGTAGGTACTTTTCGAACAGCCAGTCGATCTCTTTCTGCATGTTGAGAACCCGGTCGCCGGATTCATCAACATGATCGCCTGTGACCGTCACGAAGTTGTAACCGGTATACACTTCGACACCGGGAACTCGCGTTCGGTCGTTCGGTTTAGTACCTTGACAGAAGATGTGCAAACCGTTGCCGCTCGGGCTGTACTCCATGTAGGTCACGATAAAGTGGTCCACTATATCTTGCGCCATTTCGGTCAGCGTGCCGTCATCCTTGAAGCAATCGTCCAAATCGATAGCCACGAAACCATGCAGGAACACGAAGCCAACACCGTCAGCGTCGTGCATTTCCACACCGGCCAACGCTCGATCGAAGTCGGTGAACATACCTTCGTCGGCCTTAGAACACACCTCACCCGAAAAGGGTGATACGGGGGGCTTTCCGAATTTGCCGTCGCCTTTATCGATCAGCTTGTAGATGAGCCACAGGGGTACGTCAGTCATTTCCTTTGGGAACGAACGCTTCATAAGCGTATCCAAAGAAATTGTCATCCAGCTCACACTCCAATTCGTCTAACTCCTCGTAATAATAGCGCTCGTTCAAGCACTCGTCACGTTCGGCTATCTCATCGGCTAGCTGACTTAGGTTTACGCTTTCCATTTGCGAAACCCTCCTCTACTGCCGCCAATATCTGATTGGTCGAACGTGTTATTGCCTTTTTCAACTCCGTGAACTCCTTGGTTCGCAAACCGCAGTTCATGATAAGCTGGTCGCGTATGACGTTGCAAGCATGGTCAAGAGTGGACGGGTACTTCCCCGTGTCCTTCCATTCCATGACTTCTTCGCCGGTGTCTCGACGAGTGGTCACACCCCACTCGTAAATGTTATAGCATAGGTGATTCGAATATGGGACTATCTTGTAAAGATTGTTACCGTCCGCATCGCATATAGTCCACTCCAAATCACCCGTGTCCTTAGCTTGTACGCTCATAATAACCTCGCATTTGGTTCTTAAGTCGAACAGCATTGATCAAATCTGTATATTCTTCGTCATCGACACCATAAAAACGAAGAATACTTTCACACACATGCATAACGTCGATGAGTTCCATCAAAGCGTTCATTCGCTCAACGCATGGAGCAAATCTATCGTTGGGAGCAACAGACATTCGAGCTGCTTCATATACGTCCATACTTGCTTTTACTTCTTCGATTTCTTCGTCAAGTTTCGCCATAAGAGACCTGTTCGAAACATCAAGCTTTAGTTTAATTCTCGGGAACAAGTACCCTCGATTTTCGCTCAGCTTCAATATGTTCCACCTCCTCTATCATAAAATCTATATACTTACGTGCTTTAAGCAAATCTTGCTCGATTCCTTTATCCTCGTAACGCCAAATATATTTGAGCACATTGCCGCGACAATAATCTCGGTAACCTTTTGAACCAAGCATTCCTCGAATGGCTTCGATGCACTCCATACCATCAGGTTCTTGGGCGTAATGCGAAGGATGATTTACGTTATCTGTCATACTGTCAGCATTGCGATAACGGACGTAACCAGGAACCACATGAGCGCTACCATTGCGCTACCAGCTGCGATACCTTTGAATTTGGACGTAACCTTCGGAGGCTTAACTACGGCTATGTCACAAAAAGTGTCCATAAAAAGCGCAATACACCCGCTGACGCCAGCAACAGCACCGAATAGAAGTGTGATAACTCCCATAACTTGAACCATTATACAACCCCTTTAGCCAACATCCAACCGATCAACATGCTCATCAAGCAGATAGCGATCCACAGGGTTACTAGCTGTGGTGGCCACTTATGCATCGCTCTCACCAGCCATGAAGTCCATGAGTACTTTGAGGCCGTACATTTCACCGTCCAAATCGCCCAGCGCCGCGCAGCACCGAATGTAATTGCTGACCTCCATGATCAACTTCCAACCTTTGATGACGAGTTCATTGTAAGGAACCGACCGATCATCCACTATGGATATGTACTCTTCCATCTTCTCCTTGACGAGGTCTCCCTGCTTACCGGTCACGGCAATGGCCTCGCCAAAGCATTCCGTTACGCTCTCGTTAAGCTCATGCGGATTCTCAGCTTCAATCTGATTGGCAGCCTCGTTCCAAGCCTGTGTTAGCTGGGCATTGTTGTTAGGCGGGAATGGATATTCCATCCGTACCTGATAATTCGTAGCCATAGTTCTCCCACGCACCTTCCTTAAAATCGTTCTTCGACAACAGATACACTCGATTCGACAGACGATAGAATGATATATCATCAGTGCCGAAATTGTCAAGGGCGGCAGCGAACATCGAATGTGCGATGCCCATGAACCGCTCTTGATCGAAGTCTGCTGTGAACACCAGTCCTTCGATAGGTTCGTCACCCTCTTTGGGGGTCATAATGAAAATGGCCGGACATTTCGTATCCACAGCAAAGCGGAACAAAACCCCGGCCATCAACGTTTCGATAGATGACAAACCTTGCGCGGCTTCGTTGAATTTGCGAAGCTCGACTTGCTTCCCAAGTTCTCGAAGCCGCACCGTAGGCAGAAATGCTATCAATTCTTAGCGAGTAGTGCCGCTGCGATGATGAGCACGCACGCGAAGGACAACCCCCCAACTCCGAATGCGGTAAAGATCACCATCCCAAGCCAACACAAAAACAAGTAAGCTAACACTGAAATAGCCAAGCAAGCTATCACGCCAAGAATTCCACCGATGATCTTGACTGCGTTCATGATTAAGCGTTCGCTTCGATAACCTTCTCGGCGGACAGATGCTCGACCTGGTGCAGCGTCACAACCGTGTAAGTCATGGCGGCAAGCGCGTCCACGATAGCCTGAGCGTATTCCTCGTCCTTGAACGTGCTGGTGATGGAGCCACGGGGAGCGTCCAGAATCTCCAGCATGGCGTCCGTAGCGCTAGCACTAGCCGAATTAATGTCGCTGGTGATCGCGTCCAGAATCTCGGCCAGAACCTCGACACGAGCCTTGTCGCGAACCTCGTTAACGTAATCAGCGAACCCTCCGTACAGATAGCTAGTCAGCCCCTTCTTGCGACTCAGCTTTTCAACTCGCCCATTCTCGAACGCATCGATCAGCATTTCCTCCACCACGTTGCAGATGAACTCCATCGTCTCCACGCCATGTTTCGAAGCCTCGCGCTCCTTCGGGGTAGCAGCCGCATCAGTCGCATCGCACAGGTTGTTCAGAACATCGTCCATCAGCTGCTCTATCGTCGTGTAAGTAGTCATACTAAGCTCCTTTTCTCGTTTTCATTTCAGCATGTTCCTTGCGTTTAAGCTCAATCCATAGCTTCTCGTTAAAGTCCTCGTGAGCTTGCAAGCGTTCGTAAATGTCTCGTTCAATCGAGTCCTTCGTCAAAAGGAATGTGAACGTGCAAGCCCGTGAAACTCCATTTCGATGCGTACGGCTTCTGCTTTGATCGAGCACCGTGCTTGATGTGCAAGGTTCATAATAGATTGTATCACTTGCCGTGTACAAGTCAATACCCGCGTTCGCACTTTTATACTGGGCGAGAAAGACTTTACACTCGTTTGCGCTCGCCGCTTGGAAGTCTCGCCAAATGTTCTTGTTCGATTGTTCTCCGTTGAGGAACATGAACGGTATTTTGAGCTTCTTCAAAGCGTGTGCCAACGTCTTGAACGATTCTATGAACTCATAGAATACCACCGTCTTGTTCGGGTTGTTCTCAATCAACTCCATGGCATATTCCACCTTGTAGTTGTTGAGGGGCAGCACCTTGCCCTCGCCCTTGATATGTCCCGATGCGATTTGACGTAAACGCAGCGTCCTTACCAAAGCGTTGTCGAACACCTCTTCCGTGGCTTCAATCACGTTCTCGTTCAGCGCGTCCAAATACGTCTGTTCCGTGCTCGCTCCTGTAGCCTTGTTCGTGCCTCCCTTCCATGGTATCTCGATCGCATTATCAGGCATTACCTCGGGTAAGTCCAAGCACTCGTCCTTCGTGATTGACTGGGAATATCCTGCCACCTCGGTAAGCAGCTTGTCCGCGTTGCGGTACCCGTCAATCACCTTCACGTAAGTGCCCGGAAGGAAATGCGTTTTCAAATACTCCCGCTCGAAGCTGGGGTAATTGTAGTAGTTGCCTCCTGTGACCGTCATCATGAATGACCAAAAATCTTCCAGTCGTGAGTTGGTCACAGGGGTTCCCGTCATGGCGTAACGATATTTGATGCGGTTGATCAGGCCTTTCGATCTTCCTGTCCCGATCACGTACTTGCTTCGGTTGGATGTTGGGCGAGCCAGGCAATGCGCTTCGTCCATAACTATAGCGTCGAACTCGGTGTTGTCGACTAGTTTTCTGTATTTGCTGTCTTTGCGGGACAGCTTCTCGTAGTTCATCAAGACGATGCGGCCGCGCAGAGCCTCCGATCTGTAGGCTAACCCCTGCGCCTCCATCGTGTCCAAATCCCTATCCACGGCTCCCAGAGCCGATTTGGGAGCAAGCCATAAGATGGTCTCCACTTCACCGCTTAGCACCAGATTGGATAGGTGGATAAGCATAGTGAGCGTCTTGCCGCTGCCCATATCCCAGAACAAACCGAAACTATCGTGCTCGGCTAACAGCTCGATGCCTTTAGCCTGGTGCTCGAACAGCTTGATCAAAAGCTCATCACCTTCCAATTGCGATTGACCAGTTCCAACGTATCGTACGGAATCGTACACTGATCGCCATGGCCAGGGTCTATCACCGTGACGTACTGCTTACCACGGGGATCAAAGTACCTCCGCGCTGGCTTCACATAGATATAATACCGATGGCCATTTTGAACATAGAACGGATTGTAGGGTACCCTGCCCGACGTGCCGACGAATCGAGCGATCATTTGCGCACCACCTTGAATCGAGGAGCCGTAGTAGGCTTAGTGCAAGCGCTGTACTCTTCGACCCCGTATCGTTTGATAAAGATATTCTTGTTGAAGCGCTTCGACGTAACCTCGGTGACCTGCACCTTGAATCGGTCGGTTTCGAAGTCTCCTTGTGCGTTGCGGAACTCCTTTTTAAGCTCCGACAACAACGAATCCGCAATGCTCTTGTGGCGTAAATACTGTTCTGCCAGTTGGTTCACGCGCTCTTTGCGCGTTCCGATCAGCTTTGACATGATGCGCTCCTTCCTTCGGCATTCCTAGCATACCACAAAAAATCAATCCGGTGAATAGCCCCAATGCGAAACCGCCATGTTCGGATTCTTGACCAAAGTATCGATTGTGCGAGCGAACGACGTGAAGTTGTATTTGTCCACGCAGCACGCCACGCCTCCGCAACTCGCTATTTTGTTCAGGCGCATGATCTGGGCTTTCGTGAGCTGATACGGGCCGTTCTTATCGTCTTTCACCTCGATGCCGACGAATCGACCGTTCACACAGGCGATAAGGTCGGGCATGCCTGTGGTTGACGTAACCCGCAACCCTATGCACTTGCTGTGATGTTGCAACAGATGTTTGACCTTCTGCAACACGCTTGCTTCGTTAGCCATATCAATCCTTTCCCAAAGCCATAAGGAACGACGCATACCACGCAACGCACCACGCTAGCAACAATCCTATCACTTCCAACGGAGACGTAGGAACAAAGCCTGGCAGAAGAGCTGCCAGCGTGAGGCACATGACCACGCCGGCAGCTAACCTTACCCTCCGCTTATCGCCTGTGGGTTTAACGGCAATGACGCACATATTACAACTCCTTCAACAGATTGCGATGTTTGACGTACTCGATGGTCTTTTCCAGCTTGACGTAAGGTATTGTGGCACGAATGAAGTCTCCCCACACCATATCGTACAATTCTCCAAGATTCTTATCAGCGCACACGTCAAGTAAAGCGCTGGTGAAGTCTACCGTAGCCCGCAGCGTATCCGGGTTGTGGGTGCCCTTCCACAGCCTGAACTCCACGGTCGCGGCAGGGGATAGGTTAACCGCCTTGTAACGGTTGTGTCCTGCATTCTCCATCTTGAGGTGTAACAACTCGTTATTGTCAACCTTGTTGATGTCCGCCCGTGGACGATCAGCCCAATGCCGCGCTTGCGCCTTGCTAATACGCCGTCCGAACTGGCATAGCTCGGGATAGAACTTGTCGAAGATCAGCAGAACCTTGGCCATGGTAAGATCGAAATTCGAGATGGAATCCTTGTTCACATGGATGTGCAACCCGCACGTCTTTGTGTTGTGCGACTTCATGCGGTACTTCTTGGCTTGCTCGTGGATGAAGTCGAACGGGTAACCGTCAAGCGCATAACCAAGCGCGATGGGAACCGTCGTTACCTCGACCCCCGTGACCTCGCCAAGATCGTTACGCAACGAACCGTCATGCTTGAAGTAGAACAGATGATCGATCCCTGCGTCTACCGCGGCGTCATAGCAACCTTCCACGAACTCGTTACGCTCGCCTTTATCGACCTCAATTTCCAAACCGACGTAACGCACGCCTTTAACCGGACGGCCCTTGTGACACTCGTCACGTGCATGAGCGAACAAAGGAGTGGGCTTGTAGTAGCACTGTTTCACCAAGTTGTCTCGGCAAATGATGCGCTCGCAATCGTTGCATCTTTCGGCAGCCTCGTTCCAATTCTTAGCGGGGACGAAGGACAGACACTCGTCACAGTATTCGTACTCGTCGGCCAAAACATCACGAGGCAAGCACTGGGGACACACGTAAGCTCGAATGTTACCGGTTGCCTCCGAAGTCACAGGGTGCATGTCGCATCGTACGTGATATTCGCCGCATATCGCGCAAACCTCCACCTCGTAGACGGCACATTCATGGCATAGGTGCTCGAACGCGTTGCCGCGCCCATTGAGCACGTCATGACCGTCCAGCTCATCATGATAGTCCGTCCCAGTCCTTTGCTGGCACAATTGGCACCTGGGCGTATCGGAATAAAGCTCCGCGTAAATCCATTCTTCGAGCTGGTCTGCTTGCCGGTCGAATAGCAGCCGGCGCATGGTGGTGCTGGCGAGCCATGCACTCCCATTCAGATCGTGAAAATCGACGTCGAGAAACCATCCATTCTCGAATCGTTTAACCTCGAAGTCACCCGACAAACAATCGACGCGGTAAAGCTCTCCGTGCTCAACCAAGTACGCTCGATTGGTCTTGAAACTCGTACAATTTCCCTGTTCGACAGTTTTGATCATCACCCTGGCCAGGCTATGCACAGGAGTTTCCACAACGTATTCCCGCACCGCGTCGATGGAAAGGCTGGCGATCAGATGATCGTCGAACGCGATCTGGAATAGCCTGCCCTCGTCCTCCCCGACCGTGCATAACTTGCACCTGTTTTCCGTGCCTATAATCTCGACAACAGACATCACCGCACCTCCGTTTCCCGTATATACTCGCCGACCCTCACACCGCGCACGTGTTCAAGTCGCCGTTCTCGACAAGTTCGCGGACGCCGTCGGGACACACCCAACCCAAATCCGTCACGTTCTGCCAATCTGCTGCAAGCCCCACAATCTCGTATGTTTGATGGTGGGCGCAAAAGCGGCATGTCATGTTAACGCCGTCGATCTTGAAATAACGTTCGCCGTAACGGCACTCGTCGCACACCTTCACCGTCTTGTGCTGGCCGTCCGGCATGGCAACCTTGAGCTCTCGAAGGTCGCCGGGATGATGCACATTGCCGCATAACTCGCATCGAGCGACGGACTTATCGTGCGCACACGCCTCGCAATATACAGGGTACCCGTACGTCGCACTAGTATAATCCGGGTGCGGCTCGCCGTAGCACTTATCGCACACCCGAAGAAAAACCTCCTCGTTCGCCTGCACGCAAGACTCCGCGTTGAACTCGTGACAACCGATCAATTCTTCGAACGCCTCATCGGACGCAACCCTCAACGTGCGTTCGTTGCCGGCTGCCAGGACGAACCGAGCGCCCCAATCCCAATACGCGATCATCCAACGGTAACCGTACTCGTCCCCGTCATCGTCCTTGTGATACCTTTCGGTTTGAAAGCGAAGATGAGAGCGCTCGAGAACAGACTTCACGCCCGTGACATAGTTATCGATGAGAATATCCGCGTTGTTCGCGTCGCACGTCGGCACTTCGAGAAATACGTTCTTATGCGTGCAACCGTCCATCATGACGCACCACAGATGGGCGACGTTGGCAAGGTACTCGACGATCGGCTTGCAATTTTTCCCCTTGTCGAACTCCTTGGCCATCTTACGAATCGCACTCGTGTTGCGGGTACGCAACCGCTCGATAGAGCCGTCCACCGTGTCGTAGTGCCGTCCAAATGCTCTCATTGTTCCTTCTTTCCGCTGTGTGCCAACCTATTGCAGGCTTGCTTGCTTTCCTACGCTTGCTCAACCTTAACGCTATTGTCGCGCTTGTCAACCCTAACCACAAAGTCTACACCGATCATAGGCGTGGAGAACTGCATGGTGTACACGTCCACGCACTTCCCACAACTCGCGCTAATGAGGTGGACGCGCCCGACGAACAGCCCGGTGCGCAACCGCAACTCGCTCTCCAGCAGCTCGGTGTCGATGCCTCCCGTGTCCTCGATGACCCCAGCTTCTTGCGCGAAAGTGTCTTTGATCTGCTCCATCAGGTGATTCATGTCGTTTTCCTATCCTTTTCTCGATCTTACCATCGCCAGCATTCGTTAAAGTCCACCTCGTCGGCGTCCTTCGGCTCATCGTCCTTGTGCCTCATATATGTGTAAGCCCCGAGGTAGCACGATACGAGGAATACGCATTCCAGCCACCCGTGAAAAAGGCAAACCACGAGGGCGACCAATCCTAAGAAATACGCAGCGAAGCCAATGACCCTGTCCATCGCGGCACCTCCATTCTAGTCGTTGTCGTTGTTGTCGCCGTGCGCCTCGACCCATTCATCGCACGCCTCGATGACCCCCTGCCCGAACTCGCCGGGCGCCTCGCCGTCCGCGTACTCATCCGCGTACGCCTCGGCCACGCCCATGGCGTACCCGATGCCGCACCGCCTGCGCGCCTCGTCGAACCATGCGCGCCCGTCGGCCCTCCGACCGCCCTCGCCCATGTTACCACCTCCCGTGTCCTATCTGTCATGCCCTATCGCAAAGATAGCGCCCTCGCGAGCGTGCTGGAACCAGCCCGCCCACGGGGACGCTATGCAGTTGTCAAGGTGCCGCCAGCAGTCGAGCGCGTTCTCGGTGCCCCGCTTGTTGACAGTCCATAGTCTACGCCAGGGAGCCACGGGGGGCAAGGGGCCTGCATCCGTCTCCACAATTCCTCCATGATCCGATGCGAGACGATGAGAGACGATAAAGTTAGACGTGGTTGACTTCAAAGTTAGCCAAGACCTACTTTATTTTCGGCCAAAATGCGGTATGTCGGTAGGCGCAGGTCACAGGGGGTGTTTTTCGTTCGATTCGCATAATGCCTGATAGATGCGTAAAGGTAGCTTTGGTTAACTCCTTTACGTATATATGTTCGCTTTTTGGGAAAAATAAGGGAAGTTTATTAATGGTGAACTGGGATTATAGAACAGATGTTGCACGAACAAATATACGGTATGTGCGTTTGGCCTGATCAGAGTGGGTATTTTAGGTACTAAAATGACTTCCTACCGATGAAAAAAAAGCGAACATATATACGGTAGGCCCTGATCAATCTAATAGTCCTTTACGCATACCGATAAAAGTAATACCGTCCATATTTCTGCACTCAAAAAGTAACTAATATATAGCATACTAACTAATTACACTCTATATAAACCTTTGCCAAAAAAGGCCATTTCATCGGTATGCGGTAGGAAATGGGGTCTGATCAGGCTGAATAATCCTACCGATGACTTTTCGAATTGTGGAGAAACGAGCCTGTGACCTGCGCCTACCGATGCCATCAGGGGAAACACCTTCATCGGTAGGTCCTGATCAGCGATAGGGTGCATTTGAGAATAATACAAATATTTTCGCGATTTTAATTCCTAGTGAATAACTCAGAATTAGAATATGCAGTATTTTCGAGGGTCAAAAACCGTTCACCGGCGATTTGCTACCGTTCATATGCGTGTAGCGTTACAACTCGCCGGCGATTTGCTACCGTTCACCCTTTCCGCAGGTCAAAAGGGGTATTATGCATTTTTGGGTCATTTTTATGCAAAAAAGGAATAGGGCCCCTAAAAGGCCCTGTTTTAACGATCATGGGTACTTGTGCCCTAAGGGGCTAAACCCGCCCTCATACGGGCTGTGAGAGGCTCACAGGGCTATCCGAGCACGATCGGCCACCTGTGTATTCTCCGTCCCGAACGGACTGCCGCGATAAGCTGCCTTTTGCTAATGTGGGCGAACCGCTCATTGCAGCACTGTGCCAAAAACTCGCGGACGTGCCGCAGTGTCGTGTTGCTGTGGTCCCATGCCTCATGCAGCGTGATGGTGCGGGTAGCGCGGTTCACCGTGCATACCCGCGTGTCGTAACTGTAAAGGTCGATGATATAGCTGTTGACCTGGTGAACACATGCCTTGCCGTAAAAACCCTTCTGATTGCTGTGCACTGCCTTAAGCTCCAGTAACATGGTTAGCCTCCCTATAGCAGCTCGATAATAAATGTCGACAACCCCACGTCCTCCCCAATGAGGCACGTATAATTCTCACGCAACTCATCATCGGAGTACCACTCATCGGCCGTCACGCTAACCACCGTGCTACCGTATGCGTCGCACTGATCGCATATGCGCGCCGCAGCCTCGCAGTCGCACAGCCACTCACACGCCCAATCATAGGCCGCCTGTATTTCCGGCTTCTTATAGCGCGGGCCAGCCTCGTCAACATCGATACCGGCATTCTCAAATTTATCCATGATATTACCCTCACTGATTAAACCGTATATGCTTGCCCTTGAGATTAAATTCAGCGCGGTAGCGTGATATGGCTTCGCGTCGGCTATAATACAAATACCTGCGATACGGAAAGTCTTCGACTCGTATCGTGTACCACCCATTATCTTTCGTCACAACACCATACAACATGATAGCCTCCCCTAGTTTCGCCCGCAGACGCGCTTAATCACTGAAATATCAGTGTTCGCCGATTTGCAACATGGGGAACCGTACACCATTACCCCGTCGATCATGCACTTGTGAATGGGGTGGTAATTCCACCTACCAGCGTTATGATCGAGGTTGTTCCGATAATTGTCTTTACCCGCCATCTCATGGCTTAATACTTCGATAAATGTGTCCATGTTGACTTTCATAGCCGCCTGCTCCTCGTGCGTTCTTTACTTTTAAGCGCTGATGCTATGATACACCACCTTACCCCCACTCCTCCCCGCGATCCCCTGATCTTCACAATTCCCACATAAGTCACGGGCACTATCCCTTTTATCAGGCTTTATGGAGAAAAATGCATGGTACCCCTTCTGTGGTACCCCTTCGGTGGTACCCCTTCGGTGGTACCCCATGGGGTATACCCCCTATAGAGCAGCGCCCCTATATATGGGCATATACGATCGTTAAGTGTGTATGATATCTATATAGCTTTGCGCCTCGAAAGTATTTTTGAATTTGTTTTTATTGCAATTCGCAAAGAAATATGGTGCACGCCAGGCCTCCATCATTTTGTTTTTTTTTATGAAAATTGGAAAAAATAATTGACATTTGCGATATGATACCCAAATTTTGGTTTGATGAACGGTACCCGCCCCCTATTGCCTCGCCGAAGGCGGGGTGCCGCATATCAACGCCGCGATCACTCCAAGTATAAAACGAATCCCCCTTAAATCCCCTTAAATCCCCTTAAATCCTCCCTTAACTCCCCCTTGAATCTCCCTCGATCTCTCTCAACCCTACCCCCTTCGCGCATGCTATTCGACCCACCCCTCGAAATCAAGCCGAAATCGGCGGGAAAATCCCCTTGAAAAACGCACCCCCTGTGTTCATACACGCTCAAAATTCCCGAAAATATAGTTTGAAAACCAAATATAGGCGTGTTACAATGAACTCGCTCATCAACTAGAAAGGTGCATCTCATGCTGACCCAACATAACTTGGAAGCTAGGCAAAATCTACCATTAGAACAAAAAATCGTATTATCGCAATTCAGAATCAGAGATTGGTATGATCATTTCAAAGGTGACGTTTACGTGTCATTTTCAGGTGGTAAAGATTCTACTGTATTGTTAGACCTTGTGCGTAATACGCCAGGTGTATATGATGTTCCAGCCGTGTTTTGCGACACTGGATTGGAATATCCGGAAATCAGAGAATTTGCGAGACTGAACGCAGATGTTGTTTTACGGCCGAAACTAACATTTAAGGAAGTTATAGAAAAATATGGTTTTCCTGTGATAAGTAAAGAACAAGCACAATACATACGTCAATACACTACTACAAAAAGCGACAAACTTAAAAATTTGAGATTTAATGGAGGCGAGAAAGGTAACTTTTGTATAAGTAAAAAATGGAGATATTTAATCGACGCTCCGTTCAAAGTGTCAGAACAATGTTGTGATATTATGAAAAAAGACCTTTCAAAGCTTACGAAAAACTTAGTGGACGAAAACCAATGACAGGTGTAATGGCGTGTGAATCAAATCTGAGAAAACAACAATATCAAAAGAATGGTTGTAACTCCTTTGATGCTAATAATCCTAAATCATCACCCATGGGTTTCTGGACAGAACAAGATGTACTCAATTATATGAAAATAAACGAATTGGAGTATGCTAGTGTTTACGGCGAAATAATACCAGACCCAAATGTAGAAAACGCTCTGACAACAAGTGGTTGTAAACGAACCGGGTGTATGTTTTGTATGTTTGGGGTTCATCTTGAGCACGAACCTAATAGATTTCAACTAATGAAAGAAACGCACCCTAAACAATACGCATATTGTATGAAAAATCTTGGATTGGCAGAAGTACTAGACTATATTGGTGTGCCATACTAAGCGTGGAGACGCTCGAAGAGCGGATGGGGCGTTGACAGACCGGGGAGGGTATGGTATAATAGGGGACGTTCCGTGGTGATACCAGCCGTGTGATACACCTCCTTCTGGCGCGGGGAGATTCGAGCGCGAGTTCGGGTCTCCTCGATCACTTTTCAGGAGGGATATGATAAGATACGAACCTGCTCGCATGAGCGGGCCAACCAAGAAGAGAGCCAAGGACGAGGTGGTGAGCGCTATCGGGAATTCTATGGAGACGGACGGCCTGGTGCGCAACGATGCCGCCAAGACCGTCAAGCACCTGCTCGGCGAGAAGGCCGCTAGGATGTTCGGGGACACGCTGGAAGACTTGCGGGCCAACCCGCAGCAGTTCAGCATGGTGTTCAAGGACAAGGGGCTGAGGATGAAGGCGCTCGGCGCCATCAGCGAGAAGGCTCGGGTGACCGACTTTCCCACGGAGGCCGCGACCGTCTACGAGGAGTTCTCGCAGTACATGGAGTATTGCGAGACGTTCTTCATACCACCGAGCTTAGGTATGTTCGCCGTCTGGTGCGGCACGAACATCGACGATTTCAACAAGCACATGAAAGCGTATCACACATCGAGGCCCGATGTAGCGTCGGCGCTGGAGGTGTGCAAGGAGACGCTGCGCGGGTTTCTGGAAAGCAAGGCGGTGGACGGGGACATTGCGCCCGCCGTGTACCTGCACCAGAACAAGGCGTATTTCGACGCTGTGGAAACGTCCACGGTGCGTCATGAAGCGGTATCGGACCAGCATGTGCGCGACTCTGCGGCCATCGCGGAGGTCATCGACCTGATACCGGAGGAGATCAAACGGATGGCAACGTCGGATGAATGAGGCGCTTGCCGTGCTGCTTTGGTACTTCATGGGAGTGATAGCAGGAGCGGTCATTGCGCTTGCCGTGCTGTTTTGGAGCAGTGAGTTTCGGAGCAGTGACAAACTGCCCTGACGCTGGGGCTTACAATACAGCGTGGATGGGGTTGGTGGGAGTTTAACCGAGTCGATCTGCCGTGTGCAGAAACAATACCGGTCACAGGCTTGCGGGGGCGGCCTGTCCTGAGGGCGTGATATATCCGCTGACCGCCGCATGTGAAAGCCCTCCGGATATTTTCCGGTAGTTCAACGGTAGAACATCGGGTTTTGGCCCCGACGATGAGTGTTCGATTCGCTCCCGGAAAGCCATGCCGCTGTATGCTGCTATGGAGACAGCTCGGGCTGTAAACCCGCACTTTATAGATTTTTAGGTTCGATCCCTTTCAGCGGCACCATTGAAATTCTTACCCCTGTGGCTTACCATGGGGGTATTTTTATGCTATAATGCAATTCATAAGGAAAGGAGAACTATGAACATCGACGTAATGGATTCGACCCCGAACCCTATCGACCTGATCTCCATGGCGATGGGCACGTGCTATGCGAAGGACAACGCAAGCGAGCTGCGCGTGAAACGCGCGTACGAGGCCAACCACATGAGCGTGTTCGAGCACGTCAAGTTCACGGTGAGGATCAGCGGGGTGTCGAGGGCGCTCACCCATCAGCTGGTGCGCCACCGCATGGCCAGCTATTGCCAAGAATCGCAGCGCTACGTGAAGCTGGACACCGAGGGCGACGCTTGGTACGTCATCCCCGACACCATACGCCTGACCGACCAGCTGGAGCAGTATGTGGGCACCATGCGGGCTTGCGGGGAGGCGTACCGCAAGATGCTCGAAGACGGCGTTCCCGCCGAGGATGCGCGCTACGTCCTGCCGAACTCGTGCAAGACCACCATCGTCATGACGATGAACCTCCGGGAGTTCTTCGCGTTTCTGGCGCTCAGGCAGGATTCCCACGCGCAGTGGGAGATTCGAGCGCTGGCCGATGCAATCGAGGAGACGCTGCGCGGCTTCGACATGCAATGGGCGTGGCTGCTCGATCTGAGGAAAACAGCCGGTGGTAGGCGTTGACGTTGGTTACTGGATATGATATAATGTGAACAGTCCTCCTTTTCTCAGGAAACAAGTGCTCCGCGGCGTATACGTTGTGGGGCACTTGCTGTCTGAGCTAGGAGAACGTACAAATGTCTGGAAGGAGGAACATGCACGATATTGACGATGTATACGAGATTTTGGACACTGCCACGTTCGCACAGTCCGAGGAGTCGGACATGAAGAGATCGAACGCGAACGTCAACACAGACAGCCCTATGGGGGCTATGCTGACGTACGGCTCTGAGGTCGCCCGCCTGTGGGTCGATGACACAGTGCTCCCGCAGTACGTGAAAGAGGCTGTGGACGATAACATCATATACATACATGATAAAGACTTTTACGGGTTGACCATGACGTGCTGCCAGATCGACCTGAGCCAGCTGTTCGAGCACGGCTTCAACACGGGACACGGGCACATCAGGCCTCCCAAGTCGATAGGCACGGCGGCTGCTTTGGCTTGCATCGCCATACAGTCCAACCAGAACGACATGTTCGGCGGTCAGTCTGTTCCGGCGTTCGATTATTATCTGGCACCGTACGTGAAGATGACCTACGAGAAGAACGTGGCTGAGCTTAACCGCTTGGTGTCAGCGTTCGGAGGCAAGCCCGACCAGTATTCGCGGGTACCCGAGTTCGCGTGGAACAAGACCGTGGAGCAGACAGACCAGGCCATGGAGGCGCTGGTCCACAACCTGAACACCATGCATTCACGCGCTGGGGCGCAGGTGCCGTTCTCCACCTTGAATTACGGCACGGACACGTCGAGGTGGGGACGGCAGGTCATACACAGTTTGCTCAAAGCCACGCATCAGGGTATGGGAAACGGGGAAACGCCTATCTTCCCGGTTCAAATCTTCAAGATCAAGGAAGGTGTGAACTACAACCCCGAGGACCCGAACTACGACCTGTTCCAACTGGCTATGCGAGTGAGCGCCGAGCGCTTGTTCCCGAACTTCTCGTTCATGGACTCGCCGTACAACGCGCAGTATCTCAAACGAGACGAGGACGGGCACATCGACCCGGACACCGAGGTGGCCTACATGGGGTGTGCTGACGCACGCGAGACAATCACCGTGAAAGACGGCGATTCCGTTAATGTAATGGGGATCGGTGCGGCTGTCAAGAAGTACGCTGAACGTGAAGACGTTTCGGTTTGGGATTCCAATGCTGGAAGATTCGTGAAGGTTTTGACGTGGATCGAGAACCCGGAACGAGGAAACTGGTTTCATGTGAAGTTCTCTAACGGACGCTCACTTACTTTGACTGGCGACCACCCGTTGCCGACGCAACGTGGACGAGTTTTCGTGGAGGACATGGTTGTTGGGGATAAAGTACCTATTGCCGACACTCCCGTGATTGACGGTGAACGCAAGACCTCGTTGTACGATCCTTGGCTGCTTGGCGTTCTCGTTTGCGATAGTTCGTACGACGGTAACATGATGGTTTCTCTTGGTTTGGACGAATACGACATTGCAACTCGCATCAAGGCTGTCTGCGGTGAACGCAACGTCCGTTTCAAAGAGCAGCATCGAGGTGAGAAGGGCAACTATTTAGAGGTTCACATCAAGCGTGGGTCTGGATTGAGCAAGCAGCTCTTAACTGATCTGTTCGGTGGAGTGCGTAAGATGGACCGATCGTTGCCCTGTGACTTCCTTGCTTGGAACCGGCACGATAGGTTGGAGTTGTTGGCTGGGATCATAGATGCTGACGGCTACATCAACACCGGGAAGGGTTGTACGATTCAGATAGGCTCGACCAACAAGACTTTGGCGTTGCAGCAGTTAGAGTTGCTGCGGTCGCTCGGCGTACCGGCGAAGCTGTACGAGAACTTCTACGGTAATGGCGATAAGATTCGCTATCGCGTTGAAGCGCAAGCGCCTGATGACCTCATGTTGACTAGCGCGAAGAAACAGGTTAAGATGGGTGCAGCTCGATCTAAACCGAAGAACGCGAAGTATGCCCAGGTCGTTTCGATCGAGTTCATCGGAGAGCGAGGGAAGAAGAGTTACGATCTGGAAACTGAAAGCGACCGCTTCGACTTGTCCGGGATCAACAGTCACAACTGCCGTACGCGCGTCATGGCCAACGTCAACGGGCCTGAGACCACGAGCGGAAGGGGCAACCTCAGCTTCACCTCCGTGAACCTGGTGCGTTGCGCGCTCGAAAGCAAGGGATCGTTTGACATTTTCTTGAAGAACGTGTATGATGCTTGCACGATTGCACGCGATCAGCTGTTGCACCGATTCGAGATTCAGAAGCACAGGCACGTTTACAACTATCCGTTCTTGATGGGGAACGGGGTGTACCTTGACTCGGGTGACCTTGAATGGGATGACGAAATCGAAAGCGCTCTCGTGCATGGAACGCTCTCAATCGGATTCATCGGACTCGCCGAGGCGATGTTCTGCATCTTCGGACAGCATCACGGAGAGTCTGATGCAGTGTGGAAGCACGCTTTCGACACAGTTAGATTTATGCGCGACTTCTGCGATCGAGAATCTGAGGAACATAGACTTAATTTCTCTTTGCTTGCAACGCCAGCTGAGGGGTTAAGTGGTAAATTCGTTGGGAAGGATAAGGAAAAGTTCGGTGAGATTCCAGGTGTCACGGACAAAGACTACTACACCAACTCCTTCCATGTCCCCGTTTATTACAACATCGGAGTTGCCGAGAAGATTGAGAAGGAAGCACCGTTTCATTCCCTATGCAACGCCGGACATATTACGTATGTTGAGCTGGATGGAGACACAACGAGCAACCTCTCAGCGTTCGAGACAATTGTTCGGCACATGCATGATTGCGGCATTGGGTATGGTGCTATCAATCATCCTGTGGATCGCTGTCCGATTTGCAATTATCAGGGTGTGATTTATGATGAATGTCCTAAGTGTCATCGTAAAGAATTTGAAGCTGTGCCAGAAGAATATAGGAGCATGATAGATGATCTTAGACGAACGATGGGTACCCATTAAAGGTTACGAATCTTCATACGAAGTGAGTAATTTAGGACGAATTAAGTCTATGCACCTTTATTCTTTTTGCAGTGCCATTCTTATGAAGTGTAACAGTCAAAT
>OGMB01000113.1_pt1 | contig 47161 bp, 30 predicted proteins | sample 1573001 | NCBI WGS metagenome assembly OGMB01 (sample SAMEA2581921, study PRJEB24529) | metagenome | biome: Human gut stool | place: China | collected 2011
GTATCACCTGCATTGGCACCCGAAACAAGAAACACTTGGAATTTGATGCTCGCCGTCAGGTGTTCTATCCGTTGGTGGGTGGACTGTTCGTCACCATACTGTCTATATGGCTTTTTGGTCATCGTATGGATATGAGGTTCTATACCATCAGTCTAAACATCTGGCTCTACATGGCTGCCTCTATTCTTGGTACCATCTGCATCCATGTTGCCCTTGACAATATCTCCAAGTTCCTGAAGGAAGGATTGCTCAAAGACCGTTTCAACTTCGAGAACGAGTCATTTGAGCAATGCCAGGAACTACAGGAGAACAAGTATAGCGTAAACATCCCGATGCGCTATTACTACAAGGGCAAGTTCCGCAAAGGTTGGGTGAATATCGTGAATCCTTTCCGAGGAACATGGGTAGTTGGTACTCCTGGATCCGGTAAGACTTTCTCCATCATTGAGCCGTTCATCCGTCAGCACAGTGCCAAGGGCTTTGCTATGGTTGTCTATGATTACAAGTTTCCGACGCTTGCGCAGAAGCTGTATTATCACTATAAGATAAACCAGAAGGCCGGGAAGGTGCCACAAGGATGCAAATTCAACATCATCAACTTTGTGGATGTGGAATACTCCAGACGAGTAAATCCTATACAACAGAAATATATCGGCAATCTTGCTGCAGCCAGTGAAACGGCTGAAACTCTGTTGGAGTCACTGCAGAAAGGTAAGAAGGAAGGTGGTGGCGGCAGCGACCAGTTCTTCCAGACATCAGCGGTCAACTTCCTGGCAGCTTGTATCTATTTCTTTGTCAACTACAAGAAGGTGCCATACGACAAGAACGGCAATCCTCTTATTTCAGAGATGACAACAGAGCCAAAGACTCATCGTCCGAAACCTACTGGCAGAGTCTTTGACCATACCGGCAGAGAGGTGGAACCAGAGTTTTGGCTTGGCAAGTACAGTGACATGCCACATATCCTTTCGTTCCTTAATCTCGATTACCAGACAATCTTTGAGGTTTTGGAAACAGATCCAGAGGTTGCTCCTCTCCTTGGTCCGTTCCAGACAGCCATGAAGAATAAGGCTATGGAACAGTTGGAAGGTATGATTGGTACACTCCGTGTCTATACTTCTCGATTGGCTACCAAGGAGTCGTATTGGATATTCCATAAGGATGGTGATGATTTTGACCTGAAGGTGTCCGATCCGAAGAATCCTTCATACCTGCTCATCGCCAACGACCCAGAGATGGAAAGTATTATTGGTGCGTTGAATGCTTTGATTCTGAACCGCCTCGTCACCCGTGTCAACACTGGCCAGGGTAAGAATATCCCTGTCAGCATCATCGTGGACGAGTTGCCTACGCTCTACTTCCACAAGATTGACCGACTTATCGGTACTGCCCGAAGCAACAAAGTTAGCGTGGCTCTGGGTTTTCAGGAGTTGCCACAGCTTGAATCTGACTACGGCAAGGTAGGTATGCAGAAGGTTATTACCACAGTCGGTAACGTGGTGAGTGGTTCAGCAAGAGCAAAAGAGACATTGGAATGGCTCTCCAACGACATCTTTGGCAAGGTAGTTCAGCTAAAGAAAGGTGTAACCATCGATCGTGACAAGACCTCCATTAATCTCAATGAGAACATGGACAGCCTTGTTCCTGCCAGTAAAATCTCAGATATGCCTACTGGTTGGATATGCGGTCAGTCTGCTCGTGACTTCATTAAGACCAAGACCGGACGAGGTGACAGCATGAATATCCAGGAATCTGCAGAGTTCCAGACCTCTAAGTTCTATTGCAAGACGGACTTCGATATGAAGAAGATTGCTGAGGAAGAAGCTGACTATGCGAACTATAAGATACCGAAGTTTTACACCTTCCCATCCAAGGATGCCAAGGAGCGAATCCTGTATCAGAATTTCGTGAGTGTAAACCTTGATGTCAAGAATATGATTGACGAGATAAACAAATTCAAGATAAAATGACTTTCAGAAAGATAATATTATTCCTGCTTATATCATTGAGTCTGGTTGCAAATGCCCAGGCTCGGATGCCGACAAAGCGGCCGGCATCAACACCGGCTTCCATATTCGAGTTGCCACCTTTCGAGCGTGCGGTATGCTGCATTAGGTTCTATGAAGGTATGCACAGAGCTAAGGACTATCCTTATGTAGGTTATGGCCATAAGCTCAAACCTGGAGAGCGTTACTCTGCTAATATGTCAACACATGAAGCAGAGCAACTTCTTCGTAAAGACCTCAGAGAGTTATGCGCTATGTTTCGTTCCTATGGTCAAGACTCCCTACTCCTTGCTGCATTATCATATAATATCGGACCATACAAGGTGACCGGATATAAAGGCAAATACCCTAAATGTTCTGTTTTAAAGAAACTCGAAGTAGGCAACCGGAACATCAGAGACGATTATGTGAACCATTGCCATTGGCGAGGGAAACGAATCCCTTCCATTGAGCGAAGACGGTATGCAGAACTCATGTTATTATTTACTCCATGACAGAAAACGAATCAATCAAAACTGTTTCAGACGGTATCACATTCCTATCCACTGGCAGATACTATGATGGTATCAACCGGTGGGTAGCCCATAAAGTGAAAGAAGGAGACAATGATGCCATAGACTATGCTGCACGTCAGATAGCAAAGCTGTTACCACAAAATGCAATTCTCGTTCCTATCCCTGGACATCATGGCAAAGCCGAACAGACCATGCAGTTGGTAACGGCAATCTCGTCATATACTCGTCTCCCTATTGTTGATGCCCTCCGCGGCATAGAGCGAGACTCACAATATGATGCCAAGAAAAGAGGCCAGATGCTTTCAGCCGAAGATATGGGGTTCTACAGGCATAAAGACTTGCCTACAAACCGTACTCCTTATCTCATTGATAATGTTGTAGATACAGGCAATACCGCTAAGGCAGCTATCAGAGCACTTGGCTGTGGAACAGTTGCATCATTTGCTATGAGTGACACTCTTCTACAAAGAGAAGAAACCAGAAGTCTTCGGCGATAACACTATCCAAAGATTAATTTATGTCCAAACCAAGAAGAAAACAAATAAAGCCAATCGCAACTGAAACAATCTACCATTGTAGGGATTGTGCTAAAAGTTACGATTGGCATAGCAAAGCTTTAGACGGGCACCTTATCTTGTGTCGTTGTCCACACAAGCAGGAAGGTGGTCGCTATTGTATATTTCTTAATGACCCACAATGTGAGCATTTTGCAGTACATCATAAAACTAATTTATGTCTCTAAAAAGCCAAAATCGACAAAATTAGGGAAAAATTCTGTCTTGTAGTGTATGTGAGCCAATAACAGAAGAGGACTTAAACCGATTTTCTCTGTACGAAAAGAAATCGGTTTATATTTTATCTTAAAAGTTTTCAGAAATGCCTCTAATGTATCTGGTAAACATATACTTGACTTAACACACATTTCATTATGCAGATGATGATCAAATAGATTTACTTCTAAATATTCATCAAAGATAGGAAGTGGTATCTGGAGATTTACTTTAGACGCGTTTATCTCTTTTCTTAGATATTTATAATTCGTTTTTTGACGAAAAAATGCTAAAATCTCAACAAGAACTAAAAGATACATTGAAGAACTATCAACATAATCTTCTGACTTTTTGAACATACTTGCACAAACTTCTTTAATGTTATTATAAAATTCCGGAAAAATATTCTGTCTTTTATGACGCAAAATAACATTTGCACAAAGACGATCTATATATTCAAAATAATCTTTTATAACACTTTCATCTTCAGGTTGTCCACAAGCCCAAACAAATCTGGTTAATAAAACTAACGTAATAGAATGATTGTCCAACAAAGGAACGTCAAAGCCACTATTCCGTTTTATAATATTTGTAACTATTCTTAACTGGTCATTGCGAGTTGGAATATCCTCATACCCAAACCATTCTGTAGAAAGATAATAATAAAGCAAATCATTCAAGAAATCATAACATCTTAAAGGATAGCAAACTCTTTCAGAATAAGTCCCCATAGGCTGATACAGCCCTTTATATGATAGAGCCATAGGTAACAACTTATGAATATACGAATCATAAATTGTAATATGAAGGTCATAGATTTTCATAAAATTATTATAATATATTTTTCTATTCTCCACTTTGTTCTGAAGAATCCATGACCAAGTTTTTAATATTATTCTATCAGAGCTCCATTTAGCAGGTAACAAGTTGTCGCATTCCTTACAATTCTTAAAAATTATTGCAAGGAGGAGATTTAAACCAGCAAAAGTCTTATTGACAATTCTCTTATTGGGGGTCTTTGATATCGGACAACGAGTCAAAAAAATATCAATTATACGATCTACGTCATTTGTATTCCATCCAGGTGCATCTAGCATTACAAGAACTTTTTTAAACAAAGTATAGCATGCATCATCTGCAAAAATACATTCTTCAAACAAATGTTCTGAAAACAAAAGAGTCAAACGCTCAATATCCCAACGTTCAAAATTTCCATCACTAAATTCTCTTTTGATAAATCCATTAAAAGCAGGTTCTGCATTTGCTTGAAGTATACCATTATGTACAAACACAATTTTTACAGGCAACTCTTCAAATTTGGGGATTGATTGGCATTCATATGCAACATCCTTGGCTTCTAAAAGAGAATCTCGAACTCCATCTGCAGCATTAAAATTTGTAGTAGTTATGTCCTTAGCTCCATTACCTTTTAGCTCAAAATACCAACGATATAAAATATTGTCAGTATCATAACCAATAGCAACGATATCCTTACCGTGCTGGGGCTGTCCTTTAGAATTTCTTGGAGTAGAAACAATCCTAAAGCCCATAGCTTGCAACAATATTGGGAAAATATAATCCAATTCGTTATCTTCTTTTAAAGATTCTATATATTCTCGTAAAATTCTATTTTTCATTTTTGTTACTTATTGTTGACCAGTCTAAATACATATTATTAAAAAACTCTTGCTCCTCTAAGGGACTTAACGCATTTAACATAATCGGCATCTCGCATGAGAATTTAATGTGTGCAAGTTGTTGAACATTACCATTCTCATCCAACCATCCTCCACCTTTCCCTAAAGCAATTTTAGTCATAAATTTATCTACAATGGAATCTCTTTTTCTTTCAGCCACTCTCATAGTTTCTTTCATGAAATTTTGAGTGGCACGATTACAACTTTCTAGAATAGTAGGCATTGAATAATCAGACAAAAGTTCCTTACACTTATCCATGTACTTAAATTTTGCATCTAATTCACAAAAAAATGCAGAAAATTGCTTATATTCATCACTCTCGTTTATTTCAGTTTTATCTATATATTTTTTTACTGTTCCATAATAATTGTACGCATAGTTTGCCAATACATTTACAAGACACATACGTACAGAAGAATAGTCGCTATTAAAAAAGAGAAGAGTTTTCGACAATCGTTTTTGAGGATTATCAAAATCTGACAATATGGACAATACAAAACGCATTTGAAATTCTTCATTATTCGTCAAAAGGTCTAAATCAGAATCATTCAAATTTAAACTATCCCACAAATGCCTTCCTATAAGGCGTCTATACCCATTTGTATCGATAATTAACTCAAGGACGCATTCATTAAGTTTTGTACAGTCATTGCGACGAGAATACTCTATAGCAAAAATTTCAATACATTTCAAACAACCTTTAACACTCTTGCTTTCTACAATTCTATCTATACAATAGGAAAATAAATCCAAAGTAATATAGTTGTTCACATCAGAGTTTTCTAATGCAAACTTAATGTCTGAAAGAGAACAATTGCTGTCTTCCAGTGTTTTTTTTATATAGTTGCGAATATCATCCTCAGACTTAGATTCCATCCTAAGATAAAACACTTTGTCTGACAAATTCATCTTATTCATATTATATTTTTTACAGTACAAATTTTCGTTTAAATCATCAGCACCTTCCAGAAGCTGATGGGTAAATACACATTCTCCAAATAAGCTGCATCCTTGAACATGGGAGCAATCTCTTCTGGAGTATATCCAGCGATACCGCAGCCAACAGGAGTTACCAGAAACTTTAGTTCAGGATGCTCCCTGGCATATTGCGTAAATCTCATGATGGCAAGCTTTGTATTATGCTCACCCTCCATCGTGGGAATCGAGTACGACTGACCTTGCAATCCTTCACCATTTCCCCATTCTGCACCAAACTCATTGTAGGCAACACGAGCTGCACCTGCATGATGCATACCCAGAGCATTGCTTCCAAACACGAATATTTCGTTTGGTGCTAAGCTGTAAATCACAGATGGGATGATACGTGTAGGCAATGTTCCTGTATTACCTCCAGTCATCCAATAACGCTCTTCATCTGTGTAGATGTTCGTCTTTTCCATCGTTCTTATGATTTTGTTTATACCACGACCTAAAGGTCTAACTGTTACAATCTGGATGCAAAAGTAGAAAGCCATTATGCAATCTATCTGCACTCTCAGAAAAAAGACGCCCTTCAAATGCAAAAATACAATATTTTTTCGAATAACATGACGAAAACATCAATTTATTTGCTTTAGGAGTGTTATTTTTATGAAAAATGTCTGTTTTTCGAAGAAAAAACCTTATTTTTGCATATTGAATAATATAAAAACAAGAAATATGGAGAAACAACCTCTAAATCGGATTAAGGTGATGCTTGCAGAACGCATGCTAACCAACAAGCAACTGGCTGAGATGCTCGGTAAGGATCCTGCTACAATATCAAAGTGGGTTACCAATACATCACAACCAACTTTAGAGAATTTGATTGAGATAGCTCGCTGTCTCAAATGCGACATGAACGACCTTGTCAGACTGGACGATGTCGTTACTATAAAAACAGATAAATAAACTAATTAAGAAAAGACTCTATGCCAACAAACAAGAATGCGCAACTGCGCTACCGGATACTGGACAGATGCTTTAGCGACTTTCATAGAACATATAGTATTGAGGACCTCCTTGACACAGTCAATGAGTCCCTCATGGATCTCTATGGCTCACAGGTCAGCATCCGTCAGATACGTGAAGACATCAAATACATGAGAGATAGAGTCACCTACAATGCCCCTATCGAAACATATCCTTTCGATGGAAGGAAAAGTTACTACCGCTATTCTGACCCAAGCTTCTCCATCTTTAATAATGAGTTGACAGCCGAAGAAATAAAGTCTCTTCGCTCCACTATCGACATACTAAGTCGTTTTCGTGGTGTGCCGAGTAACGCATGGTTGGAAGATGTTATCTCAAATCTCGAATTCCGTTTTGGTGTCAAGCCCAATACAGAGAATATCGTATCATTTGACCACAATGATCTGCTGAAGGGAACAGAGTTCTTGGGTGAACTGATAGAATCCGCATTGAATCATCAGCCTTTGAACTTGCTCTATCGCACTTTCGCTGGCAATGAAAGAACTGCCATCCTCCATCCTTACCATATCAAGCAATTCAATAACCGCTGGTTCCTCATCGGATTGCAGGAAGGTAGTCATGGCAATTACATAACAAATAAAGCACTCGACCGTATCGTGAAGTTCTCACGTGCCAATGTGCCGTTTATTCCCAATACGGATATAGACTTCAATGAGTATTTCAAGGACATCGTTGGAGTGACATTACCCGAAGACCATCCAGTGGCAGAGGAAGTGCTGTTGAAGTTTGACGAAGCTCGTTTCCCCTATGTAGTGAACAAGCCAATCCATCCTTCACAGGAGATTGAAGACGAAGAACAGCGAATTATTAAACTCACGGTTCGTCCCAACAAGGAACTTGAAGCACGCATCTTTTCATACGGGAATCAGGTAGAAGTACTCAAACCTGAGTGGTTGAGGCGGCAAATTGCTGAGAAAATTGAGAATTTATTGAAAAAATATTCAACAGTGCAGAAAGACTGCAACATAGAATAATAATTTTGCAATTAAATTATAAACAATGATAAATGACGCAGACATAAGTGAGAACCAACTCCTCTACAGCTACGGAGAGAAAGTTTGTATGAATCTTCTGAAAGATCATACCACCCAGCAGAATATCTACTGGGCTACGGATTCGTATGCTGACTACGGAGAGGATTTTACTTTCTTTGCACCTATCACGCTCGACAAAATTACGTCCTATGCCTCAAAAGAAGGCAAGGTGATTACGAAGGAGCAATACAATGAGTTGGTCAAAAAGAATCCTGAAGAGAAAGACAATTACCAGGAGATTATCCGACCACGTGCCGTGAAGTCGAAAGAAGAACAGACGCAGCGTGCCAAGGATAAGGCAGAGGTGTTTACTCCTGCATGGATTTGCAATGCGCAGAACAATCTCATAGATGAAGAATGGTTCGGCAGAAAAGAAGGACTCTTCAATTCGCCCGACCCTGAGAACCCTCAAAAGTGGATTAACAATGAGGAGAAAATTGAGTTTCCTGAAGGTAAGACCTGGAAAGACTACGTGGCAGATACCCGTTTGGAAATTACTTGCGGCGAAGCTCCATACCTCTGTAACAGATATGATGCAGTTACCGGTGAGTATAATGAGAATGTGAAATATCGCATAGGAATGCTCGACCGTAAACTCAGAATCGTTTCCGAGAATACGAAGGATTCCAAGGATTGGATTCTTTGGGCTAAGATAGCTCTCCGGGCAACATACGGTTTCGAATGGCAAGGCGATAACCTCCTACTTGCCAGAGAAGCTCTCTTCTTTACATTCGAAGAGCATTATATCGCTCAGTTTGGTGAAAAGAAGTTCAACCAGAACAAGATGCGCATGATGCCAGGTGCTGCTTACATCATCTCCTGGAACGTGTGGCAGATGGATGGATTGATATACGGACTTCCAGGGCATACGCCTAAGGAGTTGTCTTCAGAAGAGAAAAAACGGATCATTCAAGACTTTGAAAAGAAAAAGTCTGATTTGGGAATATTCAGAACTCCAGAAGCCGAGAAAAAATTGGATGCAGAGAGAGATAGATTAATCCACAAAGAATATCCACCCTTTGAGCGGTTCTGTCTTATCAAAGACTTCCTTAAGGGTATCAACCTTCAGAAGTCAACGCTAAGAAATATAGACTTTCACGACAAGTCGGCTATCAAACAGACCTTCGAGTCGTTAGTAAACAAGAATAATAATAAATAACATAATTATGGCAACGTACTCAACCCTTGAAGAAATAAAGACCGGCATGCAGGATGACCTGTTTGCCGATGACCTTATCACTCTTCGTTCTGAGCAAAGGGACGCAATCGATCAAGCGAAGGAGCGTTTCTGTAAAAGAAGTGGAAGACGAGGTGAATACCAGTATGAAGTTCTTCCAGAATATCGCCAGTTTCTCTGGAACGCCAAGATGCGTTTCGGCAAGACCATCTGTGCCATGCAGCTTATGCGAGAACTGAATGTGAAACGCACCCTTATCATCACCCACCGCCCTGTAGTAGGAGACAGTTGGCTCCAAGCCTTCAAACAGGTTGTGGGCAGCAAAAGTTCTGAGCCTAAGGTGAAAGGCAACAGCGACATCCACAAAACCTATGGTTTCGGTATGCGTTCGGATGATGAGAGTGAGACTGTAGGTAACTACTATGATTTAGAAAGCTTTGTCGAGACTCCAGGCAATCATTATGCCTTCTTTGTCTCCATGCAATATATCCGCCTCTCTGAACTTGTAAACAGCAAGACCCTGGCAAAAAACACAGGTGCTGGCAACACAACTTCGGCAGCGAACGAGAAGCTGAAAGCTGACATTCTGAAAACCGACTGGGATTTGATTATTATCGACGAGGCTCACGAGGGCACACTAACCTCATTGGGTAAAGGTGTCATCCAGGACTTCTTGAAGAAAGAGAAGACCAAGATGCTCTATCTCTCTGGTACTCCTTTCAATCTCTATGAGGATTTCAAAGAGGATGAAATCTACACCTGGGACTATATTGCCGAACAAACAGCCAAACATAACTGGGACTTGGAACATCCCAAGGAGAAGAATCCATACGCTGAACTGCCGAAGATGAATATCTTCACCTACGACATTACCAAGAATATCGATAATATCCTGGACCAGACTGGCGTATTCTCGTTCCCTGAATTCTTCCGCACATGGACTGGTAATCCTAAAGCAGACAAAGCATCGATGCCAGAGGGTGCTAAAGGCCGTTTTGTGCATGAGCAGGATGTAAAAGAGTTCTTGAATTTACTCAGCATGAAGGATGACGAGAATAATTTTCCATTCTCAAAACCTGAATATCGCCAGATGTTCCGCCATACACTTTGGGTAGTTTCTCATGTCAACGAAGCAGCAGCTTTGGAGCAACTTCTGAAAGAGCATAAGATTTTCCGTCACTTCGATGTTGTGAATGTAGCAGGTAGAAGCGAAACAGACGAGCAGAACGAGAATGCACTCGACAAGGTACTCAAAGCCATAGGCGAAAATCCTGAGAAGACTTCTACCATCACCATATCCTGTGGCCGTCTGACTACAGGCGTTACTGTTGCGCCTTGGACTGCTGTGTTCTATCTGAAGGGTGGCGACCGTGCTGCCACTTACATGCAGACTATCTTCCGTGTGCAGTCTCCATACAAGACTCATGAAGGTAAGATCAAGAAAGAATGTTATGTATTCGACTTTGCGCCTGACCGCACCTTGAAGATTGTAGCAGAAACAGCCAAATTCTCTTCTATGGCAACAGCCAAGGAGAAGAAAAAGCAGGAAGGCGATGAAGAGAAGACGCAGGAAATGCGCGACAAGGAGACTGTTCGTGAATTTATCGAGCTTTGTCCTGTCCTCTCCATGGATGGAGGCAAGATGAGCGCAATGGATGTCAACGACATCTACAAGCAGTTGGAAAATGTGTTTATTGACCGATTGGTACGCAAGGGCTTTGACGACCCGTGTCTCTATAACCAGGATGAGTTGAACAAGGTGAATCCGGAAATCATCAATCATATTGGTGAGCATGGTGGCAAGGCTCCTGACGAGAAGCGCAAGGATGCGAAAGATACCGTTGATCTGAGTCACATGACCGATGAACAGCGTGCGGAATGGGAGGAAAAGATTCGCCAGAAGAAAACCGAAGCCAAAAAGAAAGCAGAGGAAAAGCTGAAGAAAGACGAGGAGTTTAAGGCGCAGTGGGAAGCCATGTCTGATGAAGAGCGTGAGCAGTGGCTGAAGGAAGAAGCTGAGCGTATTGCCCGACGTGAGAAGGCGAAGGAAGAGCGTGAGGAGTTTAAAAAGCGCATGACCAATATCCGTGGTATTGCGCTCCGTATTCCGTTGCTGATGTATGGTGGTGCTGATGCTGGCGACCCTAAGGATGAACTGACTGTTGACAACTTCACCCGAAAGATTAAGGATGAGTCATGGACTGAGTTTATGCCGAAGGGAATCTCGAAAGAAGATTTCAACAAGATTCGTAAGTGCTTCAATGCTACCCGTTTCGAGGAAGCGGGTAAGAAATATCGAGCCCTTACCCGAGAAGCAGATTTCATGCATATTGATGAACGCATCCGTCAGATTACGGAGATTTTCTCTTATTTCCGCAATCCAGATAAAGAGACGGTGCTTACTCCTTGGCGTGTGGTAAATATGCACATGAGTGACACGATTGGTGGTTGGTGCTGGTACGATGAAAGTTTTGACGAAAAGACTGGAATGCTCAGCACTCCTCGTTATGTTGATCAGGGAGATGTAACCCGTCAACTATTTGACAATGTTGACCTTGCAGGAGAAGTTCAGACAAAGATATTGGAGATCAATTCTAAGACTGGTCTCTACCCTCTTTATGTCACCTACTCTCTCTTCCGTCGCCGCTTGGATGAATACATCAAGGCGGAATGCGTCGAAAGAGAGACACTGAGTGTGCAGGAAGAGCAAGTGGTTTGGGATGATATAGTGGAGAACAATATGTATGTTATCTGCAATACTCCTATGGCTGTGGGAATCACTCGCCGCACCCTCTTTGGTTTCCGCCAGGTTGACCAGAAAGCGAATATCAAAAACGTACAATTAATCGAACGTGCTTCTAAAGGCCAGGAAGGACTCGTAAAAGAACTGAAGTCTGTTGGTTTCTGGAAGGGCAATTCAAGTAAACAAGAAATGAAATTTAATGCTGTGGTGGGTAATCCACCGTATCAAGAAATGAATGGCGGTGGAGGTGGAAGCTCTGATCCTGTCTATAATAAATTTATATCGATAGCAAAGAAACTTGAACCACAAAATCTTTCGTTTATTATTCCTTCAAGATGGACTGTAGGAGGAAGATATCTTGATGATTTTCGTGATGAAATGATAAATGATAAATTCATTTCAAAGTTTTATGACTATTTTAAACCAAGCGATATTTTTCCACAAGTTGCTATTGAAGGAGGTATATGTTACTTTTTACGAGGTCATCAGAGCTCTATTTGTAATATTCATACAACATGGGGAGATGGGTCTATTCACGAATCAAGACGCATGTTAAAACATGTATTCAACAAAGACAATAAGACTGTAGAGTTAGATGTGTTTGTCAGAGATGACCAGGCTGTAAGTATTATAGAAAAGGTAATGAAGAAAGATGGTTTTGTTCCTTTCTCAACATACGTGAAGCCTCGTAATTACTACAAATTAGATTCAATGCCAAAAGAGGCAACGGATTCTATTAAGAAGATTGGAATATGGGGACTTGACAAAAAGAAAAACCGTGTTCTAAAATACATAGATGAATATGCAATACCAAACTCCGACTTTGATGAGGATATGCTCAACAAGTGGAAAGTTTTTGTTTCCAAAGCTGATGGTGCGGCTGGTCAGTTATGTAATCCTGTACCAGCAAGAATAATTGGTGCAACAATGAGAGGTGGCAAAAATGTCATATCTACAATAACATTTCTTGCTATAGGACCTTTCAACACAGAAGAGGAGGCAATTAATGTGCAGAAATATATGACGACAAAATTCTTTAGATTTTTGTTAGGTATTCGTAAGTTAAAAAATGTCTTCTGGAAAAACTTCACGTTTGTTCCATGCTTAGATTTTACTAAAGAATGGGATGATAAAGATTTGTACCAAGAATACGGTCTTACTGAAGAGGAAGTCTCACATATTGAAAATATGATAAAAGAGTTTGATAATGAACTGATGTTGTTCTAAAGTCCATGTGGATTTTATAGAATTATGTCAACAAGCTCTTCTACATAAGAGTTTAGGAGCAGTCATATAGATTTGCATATACTCTCTAGGTTATGTATTATCCTCAGAGAAGATGAAATAAAAAATGATGAACGGATTATCTCTCGAGTGCATCTTAAAGTACGACAATAACAAACAAAGTAGATTATGCAAAAGAAAGAATATACGTCTTTACCGATAAACTATCCTGTATGTGAGCATAGCAGCTGCCCAATGGCAGCTACCTGCTTGCATCAGGTAGCCTACTCCATGATGATGGAGCAGAATGAAGAGTATCTGCGACTAATCAATCCCACCAGATGCAGCAAGGACGAGGCATGTACATACTATCGGGATAAAAAGCCGATGATATTCGCCAGAGGATTCACCAACTTCCAAAAGCGGATGTACCCACAGCAGTATGACAAGTTCATGACTACCCTCATCCTCCACTTCGGACGCAACCAATATTTTAAGCGCAGACGTGGTGACATTCTTCTTCCACCTGAGGAGCAAGAAGTGATAAGACTAATGCTTGAAAAGGTAGGAGCAGACTCCAAAATGGACTTCGATAAATACGAGGAACACATCAATTGGAGTGCCTGATTCATGCCTTCAAAGTACCTTCTCAGTACCACATAAGTGTTACTAAGGTGTCAGTTACTTGATACTCCAGTACCAACTAAGATAAACTCCAGTACCAGTTAAGAGGTACTAAAAGCGGTACAGAGAGGCATAAAGTACAATTATAATATAATGTAAATATGGACATAGCAAAATATATAGGTGAGACTACCGAATACGACAAAAAGCAAGAGGTGGAACGCCGTAAAGTGAAAAGTTGGCTGATGAGCGTCAGCGCCTTTGCTAACGGAGGTGGCGGTTGCCTGTTGTTCGGCATTGCCGATGATGACACCATCATAGGTTTGGCTAATGCCAAGGGTGATGCAGAATTTATCAGTCAGAAAATAAAGGAGCGTATAGGTAGCGGCTATAGTGGACATTGGGAAGTAAGGAAAAAGAAATGAAACAAAATATACCAACACAAGCATCCATCCGCAAGGCTTACGTGGAAGAATATCTGAAACGTAGACCGGATGCTGAGGAGTTCGCCCGATTCACCGAATCGGAATTGGCAGACTTCATCCGAAAGCATGAGTCGCCTAACTTTGAAAGCATCTATACGCAGCTCGACCATAACTTCTATGACCGAGTACGCCATGATATGGCTATAGACGGACTGATGAGAACAGAAGACAATACGGTTGACAACAGATATTCCTTACATCTGAAAACATGGTCAGGATTTCTGGAATCAAAAGCATTCCGCAATCTCTTCAAAACAAAGATTGCCATAGAGGATTTGTCATCTGATGCGGAACCATCAGTACTTTCTACTCCGTCATTCCGGGAAGAAACCGAAGGCGAACGGAAGCATATTCTGAAAGAGATGGATGTGATAAGGCGCAATCCTCAGCTCCGCCAGAAGTGCCTAGACAAGTATGGCTATCAATGCCAATGTTGCGGAATGGATTTTGAGGAAACATACGGCAAAGAACTGGGTGCCAACTTCATGGAAGTACATCATATAAGAATGATCTCTAATTACGAGACCGATGGAGTACCCGAGAACTTCCTGGAGAATCTGGTACCGCTATGCAGCAACTGCCACAGTATGATTCATCATATCAAGGATTCTGAACATCCGTTAAGGGATTTGCGTGAAGCATACCGAGGCATCAAGAAAGAAATTAAAATATGGAAACAAGACTAAGCAAGAAGCTTGCAGACAAAATAGCATCCCTGGATATCAGCCATCCATACGTTTGGAAGTTGAGATTGTCGGAGGCAGATTTCAATGAACTTGAAGTCTGCCTAAGCGCTATTATGTCTGATTGTGGAGTAGCAGCGTTGGCAAAGCCCGAAAATGCCACATCAACCATTGTCTATATGGCAGAATGGTATAAACGCAAATACCAAAGTGGCAACAGGAACCAACTGATAGAGAATCTGGATCTTGAAACACTCTGGATCAACTCAGGCATCAGCAAGAAGCGCTATCTGTATCAGGATGATAGCGGACAGAAGCGATGGCTCTACTCCATCTATGTGCTTGGTGGTCTTGCCATACAGCATGAACTGAACCGTCATGATAAAATGAAGTTTCTGAAGGGACTATGCCGTATCTATCATGGCGAGAACTATACCTTGGAAAATCTGGATGAAGCATCAAGAGCTGCTGCTTTCAGAGAGAGCATCAAGCGCCAGCACTCCCTTTATGAATACATGAAGGAGATTCTGAATGGTGAAATGCCCTTCCATGAAGACGATCTGAAGGATGCAGCATCTGACGTGAACCGATTTGTGGCAACCATCAAGGCTGCCAACGATGAAATATTGAAGGTGAAATTCCGTTTCGAATGGCAAGTAATATTCTCGCCAGACTATACCTATATGACACGCCGACTCAACCTTTGGCTAAAGCCAGAGGAGGTTGGTGGAGGTCTGCACCAGTATCTGCGTTACGATCGTGTGCATCTCTGGGGCGTGCCTAACCCGGAGAAGCAATTACACCTATTTATATATATAAGGTTCAAAAGAGGCGATGAGGTGATAGAACCATCGACCATGGAAAATCCTATCATCACCTATCTGAACCACAGCGTGAACGACTTCGTTGCCTTTGGCGTAGAAAAAGGAGTACAGATTAAAAACATCCCTACATCACGATTTGATAAGATCGAAATCGTGGTGAAGGATGATGATGGTAATGAATATCTGGCTCAAACACAAAATACAACAGAATACATCCAACTCTGGCGACAGGGAGACTATGGGGTGGCATGGTCTTCTACCCAGAACACGCAGAAGGAAACGGCACTGCTGTTTTCAAACCGCTGCAAACTGAAGGATGAGACCATTACAGAAGATGTGTATCGCAAGCGATTCCGTGATCAGAAGTATGGTACCACCGAGACATGGAACTGGATTTACATCTTTGATTGCGTCAGTTTCCTGGATGAACAAGAAAAAGAAATCAACCTGTATAACCGCATAGGCTATAACCAGGTTACTACAAGGCTTTATACCGACACCATCCGATATGTGGGTGGCGGAAAGGTGAAGCATTACTATATAGACGATCCAGACATCAGCGATGACTATGATATAGATGAATTGCCCCTGATATTTGGATGGGAAGATGTTATCGTTCGCCACTTTGCCACTAAGGATGATATTCTCCATGCTCAACCAGAGGAGGAAACCGAGGCTGAAATGATAGAATATAAGCAAGAAAACGGGAGATATACAGAATGGACAAAGATGGATGAACCTCCGTATGGTGAGGTGACATTAAGGGCAACAGTAAAAGGAAAGCCTTTATTGTTTACTGTAGTTTATCTGCCAAGATTGGAGATTGAATCGCCTATCAAGCGAGACTTCGAGTCAACGCTCATCAAATACAAGAATGTTGATGGAACAGAGGCAGAACTTCAAGATGAAATACCGATGGATGGAAATCCTCTCTCCCCTACACTACCTGTCAGGTACGGAGAAGGTGAAAGCTACTATGAAGTAAATGTCTATCGACCAACTCTATTGAAAGAGGTTATGCTTGACGGCAAGATTATCGAGTATCTGAATGATGAGGAAAAACTCAATCTTCCTTACATCTTCAAAGACAGGGTTCAGCTGAATGACTTCAGCGAGAAAGGTTATCAGGCATACGAATGCAGAAATCTGCGTAGTATTTATTCGCAGGACTTCATCAATATATCCGGTAATCCATCAGTAGGTGAAGCTGCCTTAAATGCCTGGCGAAGTGACAATCACTATGTAGGAAAGCTGCTCGATACTATGGCTCCAGAAAGCCTGGTAGTATGTTTCGGCAATGATCAGGAGCAAAGTTCATGGAAAGATGAACAAGCTCTATACTGGAACTATGACGAGAAGACTGAACCAGAGCCTATCAATCCAGATGAAGATGCAGACTCAAAGAGTACGGGTGTGATATTTCAAGACATCAGCACGACAGAAAATCTGCAATGCAACCTGGGAATGGATATCGACAATGATCCATGGGCATGGGAAGACATCGATGAATCAGTTACAGAATCCCTCCTGAAATGTTTCGAAGTAGCAAATCATTATGGAACATACTTCTTCCTGATGAAACCATTGAGAAATATGGAAAGGGCCAAGATCGTATCGGAAATATATGAGCCTTTACTCGAAAAGAGAAACGGTTCATTAACGCCAGAAGACAAACAAGGACTACTCCGCTTTGCCGAAGAGTCTGGGTTTGACTGGCAAGAGTTTAATATACATATTGATAACGAAATATAGACAAGAAATATAATAAGATTATGAACTTCTCTGAACTATATAACAACAATAGAACAGCGGTGGAAAGAGCCCTCGTTGCGATGTGGTGTGGTGAGTCAAACAACGACAGTCAACGCTCGTGCATTAAGCAGATGAAAACTCTTATCGGCAATCTATTTGCTCCTGAAAATGCCGTGCCTGTAGTTCAATGTATGAACTCATATATCCCTGTTGCGCCTGAGAAAGCTGAGGAAGCCAAGGCTTTGGTGGGCAAACTGTGGAACTTTAAATATTCTCCATACGAGCATCAGTATAAATGCTGGGATGTATTGCTCAGACAAAGAACGGCAGACGATAAACCAAAGTCGATAGTCGTGACTACAGGTACTGGTTCTGGTAAGACGGAGTGCTTTATGATGCCATTGATCCATGACCTCTCACAAAATGCACTGCCAAATGAAATACAGGCTCTCTTTCTCTATCCGCTCAACGCCTTGATGGAAGACCAGAAGGAGCGTCTGGAAGAACTTCTGACGGTTGCCGAATCTTCTACAGGCACTCGCCTGACCTATACTGTATATAATGGTGACCTGCCTGAAATGGAACCAAAGAATACAGACAAGTCGGATGATGCAGAGAAAATGCGCCGTCGTATTGAGCATGTGACTGGAGGTAAATATGAATGGGTGAAGAATGATCCTGATGGGCAAGGACATTACGAGCTGAAGAACTCGAAATATCCTCACATGGTCTATACCCGTAAAGCTGTTCGCAACAATCCTCCTCATATTGTATTGACCAACCCAACCATGCTGGAATACATCTTATTGAGAGGAGCCGATGCAAAGTTGATTGTTGCAGGAAAGCATAGTCTTCGCTGGGTAGCTATCGATGAGACCCACTCTTATACAGGAGCTGGAGCAGCTGAACTTGCGATGCTTCTTCGCCGAGTGCTTCTCGCCTTCAAGGTGGATGCACAGAATGTGCGTTTCGCAACATCATCTGCTACCTTCGGAAATGGTGAGGACAAAGAGAAGGATGAAAGAGAACTGAAGGAGTTTATTGCCGGAATCACTGGCGTGAGAGCTGACCAGGTGGAAGCTATTGGAGGTAAGCGTATCGGAGAAACGGAAATTCCTAAGGGTGAAGATGAAGAACGTTGGAGAAAGATATTCAAGGCTGACTATATCTCTCTGGATGAACTATATCCTGAGAAAGCTTCTATCAGCCAGAAACTCCAGTGGCTCGACGATATGTGCCAGCGAGAAGAAGACCGCTGCAAGGCAGAGGGGCTTAAGATGCCTGTATGCAAATTGAAGGTACACTACTTCTATCGTGTCCCTAACAACGGACTTTTTGTCCGCTTGAATGAGTTTGCTGATGGTTCTTTCAAGATATATACAGAAAACGCCATCGGAAAGAAGATTGGTGAAGATACTCTGTCATTGACTCCTGTCGAGGAAGCTCCGTTGCTGGAACTCAGCCGATGCAAGCATTGCGGCGAGTATGTAGCACTGGCTTCTGTCAATACTGAGGATTGGACTTACGAGGCCATCGCAACTGATGATAGCGATATGTTCGACCTTGATATGGCAGAAAGTAATGACAACTCAACAAAGAAGTATGCCATCTTCGGACTCTCTAACGAAAAGAACATGAAGGGAGACGGTAACGTGAAATTCCGTTTGCAGCCTGGAGGAAAACTTCAACCATTGACTCCTGCCGACGAAAAAGAAACGGGAAACTGGCATGTTGTTGGCAACATTCAGGGATGCTGTCCTTACTGCAATGCAAAACAGACCAAGAGCCACAATACAAACCAGGATGTAGAAGGCGACGCAAACGGGAATATGGAAGACAACCGTCTGCAGAAGTTCCGTCTCTCAGCCGACTTCATCTCACGCATGATGGCTCCAAGCATCCTTGACCAGTTGGATAAAGGCGATTCAAAGACAGGCGGCATCGTACTTCATGACGGTCAGCAATATATCAGTTTTGTGGATAGCCGTCAAGCTGCAGCAAAGGCAACATTGAAACAGAATCTGGAGCAGGAACGTATGTGGTTCAACAGTACCATATACCATGAGTTGTGTCGCAGGAAGGCAAATGGTCTGACGAAGGAAACAGCTATGGCACAAATCTTAGCTGCAGTTCAAGCAGATCCTATGTCTATGATGAAATATACGCCAATGATGGCTAATCTCCAGTCGCCTGACCCTAAGGTGGTTCAGAAGCAGCTGGACGAGATGTCATGCAAGTATATGACCTGGTCAGAAATAGCAGAACTTCTGAAAAATGATCCATACTGTCCGGTATTTGCATCCGTATTCGTGAAGCGTTCTGGTGATAGCGATGAGGTGGAAGACGGACTTCCATCAGATGAAATCATCGACAAATATATCCAGAGTATCATGGTGATGTATCTGGCACATCGTCCTGCATCAGCAGCATCTCCGGAAACAATGGGTCTGTTTGAGACATGCTATCCTCAACTGGAGAAAATCAAGTTGCCAAAAGCCGTAGAAGACTTCAATGATTTGCTGGACAACCCAGCTAACCAGATTACAGAAGAGGACTGGAGAAACCTGATGCAGGTTTATCTCGACTATACGGTACGAAGCAACCAGTCTTTCTATCTTCGCATTCCAGGAAATGACAAGATAGACATCTTCTCAACGGTACGTTTTGCTACAGAGAAGCCTCGCCGCCGTCCATTTAACAAACCTAAACTGGAAGAAGGCAAGGTTTCAACAGCCCGTATTGTGCGTTATCTCTGTGCGCTGATAGCACGTGATGACAACACATTGACCATGAACGATGCTCAGCGTCAGTATTTCCATGATATTTCTGCCGTAATAGATTCTCTTTGGGAAACTCTGACTGGCGATGAGTATAAGATATTGCAGGTGGGTCAGCGTCTGGATGATACAGGACACTTTGTCAATGAAAAAGACAATGCGCCTCGTTTCAATCTGAATGACCTCTGCTTCAAGCTCTATGATGACGTTTATCTCTGCGATACAAAAGCAGACGGTAACCGCCATGCAGTCTGCCTGCGCCCTATCGGAAACAATTTCAAGCGTTTCTCTCCATATCTGGAGGGTACTACTCCTGTGGAATTACGTGAGGACTTGCATGAACATTGGGAGGCTTTCCCATACTATAAGGGTTCAGCAAAGGAAGGAGACAAAAAGACTATAGAATCCTGGGCTAAGACACATAGAGCCTTACTTTGGAACAATAACATTTGGGGAACAGATGGTGTATTCTCAGACCGTCTGGAGGATATTCATGTCTTCCCAAATCTCTTTGTACAGCAGGAGCATACTGCTCAGGTAGATAAGAGTGTGGCTCGTGGATTGCAGTCGAAGTTCAAGGATCATACCATCAATATTCTTGCCTGCTCTACAACTATGGAGATGGGTGTGGACTTGGGTAACCTGGAGGTAGTATTGCTGTCGAGTGTTCCTCCTCTGCCTGCCAACTATAAGCAGCGTGCAGGTCGAAGCGGACGTAACAATAAAGTTCGCAGTGCCTGTATAACTCTTTGTGGATCAGATGTAATAGGTCTCAGAACTTTGAGTAATCCTATAGACAAGATTATCAGTCGACCAGTAAGAGTGCCATCTGTAGATTTGAAGAGTCCTCAGGTGATTCAGCGTCATGTAAACTCATTCCTTGTACGTGCCTTTGGCGTGTTTACCGAAGGTGCCAATGGTGGACGCCTGACACAAAAAGTAGCAGACTATTATACCCCATTTGAAGTGAAGGTAATCAACGGTAAAATAGAGTTTGTGAAGGACAATTCAAGTAATGCCGACCCTAACGACCTGCTTGGCGATCCAAAGGGAACAATGTATGAGAAATTCAACATTCTATGTTCCAAGCAACTTGAACCAGAGGTACGTAAGGACTTGATGAAACTTTTGAGTGGTACGGTTTATGATGATCAAATCAATCAGGTGGTCAAGAATGCTCAGGAAATCAACGAGCGTTGCTATTCTGAACTGCGCAACAAACTGATAGACTACAAGGCTGCATTTTCGGGAGGTGGTCCTATCACGGACAAATTCCGCATCAAGCTGAAAATGCAGTATATAGAGGTGTTGTATAAGCGATTGTTGAACTTCTGGGCAACCAGTCGTTTCACTCCGAATGCCAATATGCCAGTCAATGTGCTCACGCTCGATTTGAACAGCAATGGCAAGAAGGACTTTTTTACTCCTATGACATCATCCAATCCATCCTACTCATTGCGTGATGCCATCGCCCAGTATGCACCGGGCAACAGCGTGGCTGTAGATGGTGTGGTATATATCGTTCGTGGTATAGAAATCACCAACATGTATGATGATAACCACAAGACATACAAGACCATCTATCGAAACAGTGACAAGACGGTGATCAATGATTCTACGCTCAGTAATCAGATTAAATGGACTGTGAATGATAACTACGGGCTGGAACTGATTCAGCCAGTTGGTTTCATGCCTGATATGAATGAGGACAAGACCCGAATCATGGACAGTAATGTCTATACACGAGTTAGTGCTCAGCTGATTGATGCTGACGACTGGGCAAACAATGTGACGGAACCACATCTTTTCTCTGTTCGCCCTAATAGTGATTCAGGCAATGCCAAGATTCTCTATTACAACGAAGGTAAGGGATATGGATATTGCTTTTGTCCTAAATGTGGACGTACCGTATTGGAAGAAGATGTTGCAGACAAGGATGAACCATTGAAGTTCCCGTATGAGTTTAACAATATAAAGCCAGAAAAGAAGGAAGGAAAGCCAGAGAAGCCAAAATTCCATTTCGCCATTACCGGTAAGGAAATGCGCAAGGCTTGTGGTTGCTCACATGACACAACAAAGGTGAAGCGCAATGTGATTATTGGCGACACAATACAGACCGACTATAGCGAGATTCGTATTCGCCATAAGGGAAAGAACAAATGGATGTCTAACCGTGATGAGGAAGAGAACCTGCTCTTCACATTGGGTATAGCCTTCACTCAGACCTTGGTGGACATTCTGGGCAAAGAACGTGGAGCCGTTGACTTCGCCATCATGCCAAATGGTCATCTCTGTATCTTCGACTGTAATCCAGGAGGAGCTGGCTATGCTAACCAAATGGCTAACATTCAGGTAATGAAGGATGTCATCAAGGCTACGAAGAAACTCCTGATGGAAGCTCGTGAGAAGAAATCAAAGGATATGCTCCTCGACAAGTTTACACTCAGATATGCCAAGTTCGTAGATGTAGATGCAGCTTTGGCTTGGATAGAAGAAGAGGAAGAGGTGGGTGATACCGTCCCTCAAAACATCAAGGATGCGTTCCCTGATACTTCACCATCACAGACCACATTATATGACTTGGAGAAGGCATTTGCTGCATCTCATCAAGAATTGGTTCTGTTTGCAGACAATGACTATGCCGAATGGGATTATGAGGATAGAGAAAACGGATGGCAACCTCAGTTCATGAATCGTTTTGTGATAAAAAGCCAGACTACGACTTTCTGTCTGATGGAATCAGAACAGACTGCAATAGTGGAACCTGTTGTGGCAATGTGCCGTGAGATAAAAGCATGGGCTAAAGGCAGCGATGTCAAGAAGATGAAGAATCCTTGGGCAAGCAAAGGCCTCTACCCTATTGCTTACATCGACGGCAGCCTTTACTTCATGAGCAATAAGGAACATGCACAACTGAATGCGCAATGGGGCAATGACACCATGTTCTTTGTTCGTACGGATAATCCTATTGCTTCTGCGAAGTCTATGGACTTGTCTTATAAACCATCTGCCATGCTGTTGAAACTGGCAGGTGATGAGTTCAAGGAGATTCATACATATCAGTTGGGTGAAATTCTCCAAACGAAGTCGAATGGTCTCATTGATGAGTTCATTTCCTATGCTAAGCAGAACGGTGGCTGTTTGCAGATTAGCTATCAGGACGAACATCTGAAGAGTATCATGGGTATGATGATTACCATACAGACCGTCTGGCACATAGTGAAACAGATTGGTTCAAACTTCGACATCGAGTTCAAGGTTGAAGCCTACAGAGATGACAAGGGCAATGCCAACAAGATATGCACCAACATGCCATCTTCTGAAGTGCGTGACAAATGGTTGACGAATTTCACAAATGCATGGATAGATGACCTCAAATATGATCAGAACATAGAAGGTCATTTGCTCCCTGTTGTTTCCGTTCCTAAGCGTACCCTCACCCATTGGCGAGTATTGTCAATAACATGTGGTAACAAGAAACTCTCTATCTATCCAGATGGAGGTTTCATTAACGAGTGGAACATTGCCCGTCAGCCAAATGGCGAACGATTCGAAGTAGAGACAATAACCTACGATACAAAGATTTATCTCTATCGTAATAAGGATATTAAATTTGATATAGCAATAGAAAACTGTTAAGATATGAGCAGCGAGAAATTTCATAACACTTCTATTACCATCAAAGGTTTGTTGGGGTTGATAGAAGCAAAAGATATAGCAATTCCAGAAATACAAAGACCATTTGTCTGGAAAAACAGCCAAGTTAGGGACCTTATAGATTCACTCTATAAGGGCTATCCTACTGGATATATAATTCTGTGGAAGAATCCTAATGTAAAATTAAAGGATGGAACTATTTCTTCTGGTAAGAAAGTGATAATAGACGGCCAGCAACGTATAACAGCACTAATGACAGCTATTGCTGCACAAAAAGTGTTTAATAACGAATTCAAAGAAAGCCGTATTAAGATTGCGTTTAATCCTTTTGCGGCTTTAGAGTATGCCAATGGAGACAGTGAAGCTGAAATGTTTGCTGTTCAAACACCAGCTCATATCAAAAGTAAGAATTGGATTCCTGATATATCAGAGATATTCAGTACAAAATTCTCTTCATGGACATTCATACCAAAGTACATAGAGGAAAATCCAGAAATGTCCGGTAATGACTTACAGCAAGTTTTGGATCAATTAAAAAGTGTAGAAACAACTCAAATTGGCGTTATTGAGCTTTCTGAAAAACTTGATATAGATGTAGTTACTGACATATTTATCCGCATTAACTCAAAGGGAACTCCTTTGAGTCAGGGAGATTTTGTCATGTCAAAAATGGCGGCAGATGAACAACATGGAGGTAATACTCTTCGTAAGATTGTTGACTATTTCAGCCATTTGGCTGTTGTTCCGACATATTATGAGTACATCAAAAATAACGATAAAGATTTTGCATCTACCCCATATCTGCAAAAACTTTCATGGCTTGCAGACGACAAGGAAACGGTATATGATCCAGGATGTGACGATGTTATACGTGTTGCTTTTATGCACAAATTGAAAAGAGCCAAACTTGCCAATTTGGTTCAACTTCTTACAGGTCGTGATTTTGAGACACGTGAATTCAAGGAAGAAATTGTTGAAGATACTTTCAATAAAATGTATGAGGGTGTATTGAACGTCATCAGTCAGCACAACTTTACACAATTTATGATTGCCATTAAGTCTGCTGGATTCATATCCAACAAAATGGTTACTTCAAATATGGCGCTAGACTTTGCCTATACAATTCATTTGTTGCTGCAAGAATCTGACGTACCTGTTGCAGAACGAAAAAGAATTGTACAGAAATGGTATGTTTTGTCTGTTCTGACAGGTCGATACAGTAGTTCTCCTGAATCAGCTTTTGCACGTGATATTCGTCAAATAACTGAACAAGGTGTGCCAGCTATGTTGAAAGCAATGGAAGATGCTATATTGTCTGAGAATTTCTGGAATGTTGCAGTTCCACAGAATCTTACAATGACATCAACAAATAATCCAACATATCTAGTATATTTGGCTTCACAAGTTTATTTTAACGACATATCTCTGCTTTCAACAAATATAACCGTTAGAGAGCTTATCAGTCTTGGCGGCGATGTGCATCATGTATTTCCAAAGCAATACCTGATAAACAATCACTATGCAAAGAATCAGTATAATCAAGATGCAAACTATGCTTACCTTGATAGACCAGTCAATGAGTCTATCGGCAAAAAGTCTCCAAAGGAATACTTTAGTCTTGCATTAGAACAATGCCAAACAAAAGTAGCTGTTTGTGGTTCAATTACAGATGAAGATTTACTTCAGAAAAATCTTGCAATGAATTGCATACCTTCTGACGTATTCAAGATGGACCAAAACGATTATATCCATTTCTTGGAAGTCCGCCGCTTATTAATGGCAAATAAAATTAGAAAGTATTACGAAAGTTTGTAATTGAGAAAACAATGAGAATAAGTGAAGAAGGTCTTAGACGACGTATTGGTTCCGACAAGCTCATAGGCTGCTACACCCAAAAAGATAATGGGTATACATGTTTTAGGGATATTCGTGGTGAAGAGGGTGATATGGTAAAAAATCCCCATACTTCCCAATATGATCTTGAAATAGAATATAATGATTCTAACCTAGAAGTTGGAACATTCTATTCTTTTTCTTGGCATTTGATGGATGAAGACTCGATGTTAATTGAAATAGTTGGACAGCCAGAAAAAGTAAAGAATGTAGAATTCCTTACTAAACGCTTTAATGCCAAATTGCGCCTAAGTGGTAGCAATTTGGAAGAGGCTAATAACTTTCAAAAGACGGTCTTCAATGAAGTGACGGGAGCACAGCATACATATATATATGAGCTATTGCAAAATGCCAACGACTATCCTTTCAATAATGAGCAGGTAGCAGTCAAGTTTATACTTACTGAACATTACTTGTTATTCATGCACAGCGGAGCTTGTTTCAATCTCCGCAATATTGTTGGTATTAGCAGCATAAATCAAGGAGAGAAAAAAGCGAATACCAAGACTATTGGCTATAAAGGTATTGGTTTTAAAACTGTATTCGTTAATAATGAGTATGTATTTCTCAAATCAGGAGATTGGAGCTTACGCTTTGACAAGAAATACTCCGAGGAACAATTCTATGGTGATTGTCCATGGGCTCTTATGCCTATTCCGACAGATCCTTCTGAGCTGGATGAGGAAGTACGAAATATAATTACGAAATATAACATGCGCGTTCAATTTGCTTTAAAGCATAAGTCTGATGCAAGCAAGAATATTGAACAGCTTGATAAAGTGTTTAACGACAATCAGATACTTCTCTTTATCCCGAATGTTTATCAAGTAGAGGTTATCGTTGACAACAAAGTTAGACACCTCGTCGAAAAGGATGCAACAAAATGGATTGTTACAGACTATACATATTCGGTTCCAAAAGACCTGAAAGAATGGGTCAAAGATAACATAAATTCGGGTGACAAAATTCCAGAAAAATTTCAAAATATCAATAATGTTCGAATTTCATTCGCAGTAGGTCGTGATGGCAACCGAATTATTCCTGTAGACAATGCAAGAGTATATAACTATCTTCCTACCGAATTGAAATTGGGATTTAATTTCTTGTTCAACGCCGATTTCGTACCTAATGGATCACGAAGTGGATTGCATGATGTAACATGGAATGACCGAATTATGGAACAATGCGGATGTCTGTTTGCAGATTGGTGGGTTTCTTTACTCCAAGAGGAAAATAAATACGATATGAACACCGTATTTGACATTCTTCCTCAGTTAGAGAGTCAAGATAAGTATGCTAAGTTATTCTTGAACGGCTTCTACAAAAGAATTGTAGAAATTCCTTGTATTCCAACTTTACGAGATGGTTATTATCATCTTGTGAAGCTGGAAGATGCCCTGTATGACAAGATTGGATTCATTGCATGTAAAAAACCTATACTTACCGACGAAGAATTGTATGACTTCTCTGATACAACTGGCTGTCTCCCACATCCTGAAGTAAGATGTAATGAGAAGCTGAATAGTTTGCTGAATCATTTTGATTGCAGTATTTCATTTAGTGATAGCGATTTATCTCAATTATGCTTTGAAACAGACTTTCTTGACTGGTTGACTAAAGATGAACATGATTACCATTTTCTTGGGTTCCTCCTTGAAAGCGGCTATATCATGAACTATTGGAACTACAAGATATTCTTGACTGAGGACAGAGAAATTGATAAGGCTGATAGAATTTATTATGACATAGATAACTTTGCTAAAGACATTTCTTTCCTTTCGAATGATTTGCCTAGACTCAATGTGAGACTACGTAATCTATTGTCAACCAACTATGATAATTGGGAGAGTAATAAAGGACACTTTAAGGCGTTCAATGACTACATTTTCGTAAAAAATATCTTTGACAATTTCGCGAAGTATGAAAAAATGTTTTCCGTAAAAGAGAATAGTATCCATTTCATACATTTTCTTTCTGTAACAGGTAGTATAACTCCAGTTCCACAGAATTATCCGTTCTTTGTAGAGAATGGCTGTAAAGTTTCTGTAAATCAAAATGTTTATCAAAAGAATGAAGTCGGCAGTGAACTGTCGGCACATGCTTGGATAGAAAAAGACTGGCTTTTTTTTCTTCATAAAGATTACTTCGTACAAGATGAAGAGAAAGTATGTCATTACCTTTCGTCAAAATGCGGTATTAAAGCACTAACTACAGGTGATTGTTATCGTTTATTCATAGCAAATGATGCCAAAGTTCCTGTAATTGCAACAAAGATTAAAGAGAAATCTGCCAGTATAGACTTCTACCACTATCTGCTTAGAATCCAAGATGCAGTCAATAATATGACATCTTCAATGCGCCAGAACTATTGTATTCTTACAACCGATGGCAGCACAGAGTTTTGGTCACCAATCACGAGAACTATTTTCTGGCAAGAAGACGAATGGGCTAAAATGAGTAATACTGTTTGGATGCCTAAAGAATGCTGTCTAGCAATAGATAATTGTTATTTTGAGGGGTTGACAGAGGAGAAGGATGCACAGCTGAGGACATTGTTTAGTACAAAACAAATCGTTCAGAAGTTCAGTGTATCAGGTCTGTACCAATCGCTGCGTACCCGTCTTGATGACGTATTTGCTATGATTACAACAAAGGAAATAAGTAAGGAATTCCTTAACTTTCTTTTCAAACATCAGACAGAAATATTTAAAAATGGTCAGATTGATAGTGTATTTAAGAAAACTCCGATTCTATGTAAAGATAGTGATGAGCTATCTGCTATCGAGAATTATGGAGGAAATGTCTATCTTCCGAACCCAGACGCACTTAGTCTCTACAATCAACCATGGTTTAATCGTACAACCATGACTTTGTGTGATGACTTTTATGAAGACCTATTTGATGGTACTGAGCGTTGCCAGTTCTTCGAGAACTTTGGGATGAAAATCTTTGAAAAGATTCACTATCTTCGCGCTCATTTGCTTATTCATCTTGAACGAATCGAGAAAAATCTTGAAAACAGGGAAAATAACATCGCATTCCATCGTTATATTGCCAATGTTCATGATGAATTATCAGACAAGGATTTAGAGAATGTAAAAGATATGCCGATTTACATTTCATCTCCAAAGGAGAAAGGTGGTGTAATTGCAGAAAAATCTGAAAATCATTATCTTCCATCCCAACTTCTGTCTGATATAATCTCAAAAGATCTGGTTCCTATTTCTATTTTGGATTCGATTCATCCTGACTATATTACAAACGAGAAAGATAAGTCATATTTCATTGATAAACTCAAAAATGCAGAAATCGATGAAGAAGGTTTCTTTGACTATATTGTTAAGGCTGGAGTTGAACCAGAAGTGACCCCATATCTTAAAAATGCAGAACGTAATGTTATTTTTTGGAGATGGGTATGTGATAGTAAAGTTAGTAAAGAAAACAAAGCAAAGCTAAATATTCTGCCAATGCTTTTCAGATATGATAAAAGCATCACAGATAGCTTTGAAATTCCGTCAAAGCTATTTATATCAGATTTATATTCTGGTATAGATGGGCAAGAAGTGTTCATTAGTGAGAATGTAGATAGTCCAAAGTTCGTCTCACCTAAATATAAGGAAGATGGTGTTGAAAGAGATTGGATTGCATTGTTCAAGACTTTGAAAGTTACAATTGACTATAAGGATATTGTATTCAAAAATGTGCTTCCTAATCTTGAAAAATATAATGACACAAACATTGTAGGTATATTGGCAAAATATGCTGATACTATAAAGCAAAAGCTCTCTGAAGGAGATGAAAATATAAAAAAATGTTTAAACAATCTCCATATAAAGTGCATTGATGGCATATTCAGAACTCCAAAAGATGTTGTCGTATCAGGCAAATTCTATGATGTTGATATAAATCCATTTCCTGACGTTGAAATCAATCAACTCGTTACAGAGGAGTATATCACTTGTACAGAAGATGACATTCACAGACGTAATGTCATCAAGCTCATTGTGTCCATTGCTGATAATTATGAAGTTAAGGCAGAGAATGCAACTCAACTGCGAAATCTGAAGTTAAGCTATTTTGCAAAGCATCAAGATTACTATGCTCAATCAGAGGCACATTATAGAATTATTGGAGAGTTAGCAAAAGCTTATAATGCTGATATAGTTGGTATTTCTGAGATTATACGAAACTTAGGACCAATAAAACTGTATACTACCAAGGGTAAATTCATTAATAGCTGCGGTCAATATCTTAGCACTGTATATATTCCAAACTGCCAGTATATGGCAAATGGTATCACTGATTTGGACTTTGTTAGCGAAAAATATGAAGAATATTGTCCAAATAAACTTAAAAACATGTTTGTGCACTGCTTAGATGTTTGTGATGGTTTCCGCGTACATAATTTAAAACAACTCCAGAATGAGAAATTTGCTTATTATTTTTGGGGTAATTATGCCAAAGACAAAGAAAGATTCTTAAAGGAAATCATAACTGATGAAAATTTGAGAAACATTGCTTGTATTCCTACGCTCAAAGGTATGAAGAAACCTATGGAGGTCTATGATTACAGGAACTCTCAACTTCAAAAAATTGTACTCAAATTACAGGATGGAAAGGACAAGTTACCTGCTGTTGAATTACCAAATTGGGTGGATAAAATTGGTCTCAGAGGGCGACTTTATATCCTCGATTGTTTAGAGTATATGAGCCTTGATATAGCCGATTACCGACGTGAAGTTATCAAATGGTTTATCGACACTAAGGAGGAAACTTTACAGCGTCATAAAAATGCCATTGACAGATACAGAGAATCTGCAAATTGGTTTAACGGTGCCAAGAATTGGGTTCCATTGAGTTCGCTTGTGGCATAGGAATGGGGAAATGAAACCTTATATGGAAATTTCGGTGGCAATGCTTATGTCTGTCACCCAAAGTATTATATGCCAGAATCCAAAGATGACTATGTAAAATTGTTTAAGATTCTTGGTGTAAAAATTCTATCAAACAGTGATTTTACTAAGCAGAAGGCTGGTGTGTGTCAGAAAGATACAGCAGCTATAAGAGAAATCTCAAAACGACTATTATATCTTGCATACAAAACTGGTAAGGATAATTGGGAAGATATATACGCTGGTTATAAAGAGAAACTAGATAATGCAGATATTTCCAAGTGCGAGAGTATTATTTATTCTTATGATGAGCATATCGTCACTGATTTGGAAATATATAGCGAAGAACCAACAGCACTATGGTACGTTGATTCTTGGCGAGGTTCAATGTTCATAGAGGTTCTTGACTGGATCATTAAAAAGATTGAAGTCAAGGGAACATTTGACCAAAACTTTTTACGAAAATTGTTCCTGCGTCCATTTGTGGATTTCATCAAGCAGCAAGAAGGTGGCTCTCTTCCAACTGCCTTGCTTGCATATTTGGATGAAAATGAAAGAGCAGGTATTGATATTGATGAAAATGTCAATGCAAAAGAGTTCTCTGAAGCCGTGACTGATGTCAATAGCTTGCCAGAAGATGTAAAGCATCAAGCTGGAATAGGTATGGAACAACGACTGAATCAGTCCAATCTGGAATCAGAAGAAACGGCAGAAACTGATCTTGACACTTCTTACACGCAACCCGTTGATGATGGACGACCTACTACAGAAAGAAAGCGAAGAAGTGACTTACATGGCACACATCAAAGACGTGAACTCTCAACACATGAAAGAGTCACAGATGAGCCACATCCTTCCAGCTCCTATTCTAGTGATTCTGATAGAAAGGTACCCCAAGCAGAAGAACGAAAGTCGTTTACAGATCGTCTGAAGAAGAAGTGGAATGAGTTGAAAAATGCTCCAGTACAAAAGCCACATAGTACAAAACATACTGAGAATGTTGATATTTTCAAGTCGCCTAGTAGCTCATCTTTTACAGAAAGTAAAGAGGAGTTTTTTGATGAAGACATCAATACTGTTCAATACGCTCAAAATGCAAGTATTATGTCAGATGGAAATCCATCGCATGACCATAGCAACCGAGACAACTTTAACAATAAGCAGAAGGCTGCACAAGAAGAGCTTGATAAAGCAAAGGATCAGACAGACCTTAACGATGCGATAATCCAAACAAAAAAATATACATTCCTTTGGTTTAAATATCTCATGGAACAGCTCTATAATCAGAAGGACGAAACAGTTCCTAATAGAAGCGTTCAAATAGACTTCAAAGAAGCAACAGTTCTGAATGATGATACTATTACAATACTCAAACCAAATAAGGTCATTCCAAAATGGATTGAACATGCAGATGACATTACATTGCATATTTTAAAAGGTGATAATTGTGAGAATATTAATGTAAATCTGCAATGCTTTACAGATGATGCTATATGGGTGTTATACGAAAATGCATCGGAATTAGAGACAAAACTCAATGAGGCAGAAAAGGTTCGTTTAGTTGCTAATGGCAGCTACGCAAATCATATAGATTCATTGACAAAGCAGTTTGTAAAACTAGATTTGCCAGATGACTATAGTCTTCGTGATAATATTCCAGACTGTATAAAGTACATCTATGGTCCTCCTGGTACTGGAAAGACCACAAGGCTTGTCGGTAAAATACAAGATATTATCCAGAGCTGTGAGACAGATTTGGATATACTTGTTCTTACACCAACTAATAAAGCGGCAGATGTGATTGCTTCTAGATTATCTGATAATGATGTATGCACACAATATACATATAGATTTGGTGTTACCGAGAGTCTAGAATTCCTGGAAACAAACAACGTCTATACGAGAAATGATGGGTTTATAGATAATAATGGGCATCATGTCGTTATAACTACAGCGGCACGATACGCATACGACTATTTGATGCCTAAAGAAGAGATAATCTGCGATCATCATTGGGATTATGTTGTTGTTGATGAAGCGTCAATGATAGACATTGTAACTATGGCGTTTATTCTCTTTAAGAGTCAGGATTGTCAGTTTATCATTTCGGGAGATCCAAAGCAGATACAGCCAGTAAGACAGAATGAAGTCCAGCCAGAAAATATTTACCAGATGGTGGGATTGAACAGCTTTGCTGCTGCTCAGAAGAATTCAAACGTAGAGTGTCTAAACACTCAATACCGCTCTATCCCTACCATAGGTGATTTGGTAAGCAAGTTCAGCTACAATGGCATTGTAAAACCATATAGAACTCTGAGCTCTCAGAAGCCATTAGACCTTGGATTCAAGATTTCAAGCATAAACTTTGTTGGTTTTAAGACTGAGCTTTTTGATAATATATATGGGCTTGATGCCATAGATGGTTCGGCATTCCACTTGTATTCTGCTATATTTAGCTATGAATATGCAAGTTATATCACCAGAAAGATAAAAGAATCCAATCCTTCTGAGCCTTATTCAATTGGCATTGTATGTCCATATAAGAAACAGGCAGATAGTATCAAGCAGATGATTGAGATGAGAGATATTTCAAATGACTCATGCAAAGTTTACTGTGGTACGGTTCATAGCTTCCAGGGTGATGAATGCGATATTATGATTATTATCCTTAATCCTCCTATAAATGTAGGGCTTCACTCTCATGTCAATAACCAAAACATTATAAATGTAGCGGTTAGTCGTGCAAAGGATTATATATTCTTTCTGGTACCTGATTGCAGAACACAAGGCTTCCCAACAAGAGAGGTCTTAGGTAAAATGTCTGGTGATAATAAGAATGTCTTGTTCTGTAATAAAATCGAAAAGGTAATGTTTGGACAAGAGGATTATATTCTTCAGCACACAAATGTTAGTTGTCATATGCCAGTCAATGTCTACTATGAGCCATCTGCATTATATGAGGTAAAAAAGGATGATCATGCAGTTGATATACAAATTAATGATGAATTTAGATAAGTGAATGTTGGTTAGACAGACTTATCTATATTGTAAATTTATAGAAGTTGGGAGATAGTTTCTCCCAACTTTTTTTGCTTATAAATGAATTATTTTATATGATGCAGATAGACTGCATAATTAATTCATACCTTTGCACCAGAAGTTGAACATTAATAGGAAAAGGTATGGGACTATTCGATTTTATATTTTCAAGCGGCGTTTCAAACAGCCAAAAGAAAGCGCATCGCAACGCTGGTAATAATACCTCAGACCATGAAAATTATGCTCGTGGCTATGAAGATGGTTATGATGACTGTTGCTGCGACCATGATTGTTCTTACGAAGACTATCATGATAGTAGTTATTGCGATCGTGATGAGTATGAAGGCTGCGAGAATGATGAGTGCTATGACGATAATTGCGGTTGGTAGTCACCTTCAACAACTGGATTATAGACATTATAATATCTATCAAAACATAGAAAAAGTATTATTTATTAAAAAAGTAACATTATGAAAAAGTATTTATTTTTCCTTCTTACCCTTATGGTAGCTTCATTTGCATTCATATCATGCAGCAGTGATAACGATTCAGACAATGGAGACTATGACAAGTCTATGATTGTAGGAACCTGGGAGATGACAGCTGTAAAGACATCGGAGTCTGGTACGTATGTTGACTGGCCTTTCAGAAAGACTTACGCCACATTCAATGCTGACGGTTCTTATTACGGCTCAGGATATTTCGGAACTGGTCGTGGAACATGGTCTTTGAAAGGAAACACACTAAACACATATGTTGAGGGTGAACTATTTGCTTCTAATACCATCATTTCTGCGACTTCTACAGTATCAGAAATGAAAATGTCTATAGGTGACGAATCTATTTGGGTAAAATGTAAAAAGCAATAAAAAAGGTAAGTACATTACGTTGAATAATGGTAAGGATGCAAGGTAAATACCTTGATATCCTTACTTTACCATCTGCTTGACCTTACAATATTTTCATAAAAGATAAGGTGTGATTTATATTATTATAAGGAAATAAGTTATGAACAGAATATATTTATTGATTGTTTCATTGTTTATGATGCTGGCCTCTTGCAGCAATAGCAATGATGATGTAGAACAGGGTGAAAACGGCAATACTAACAAAGAAAGTATTGTTGCATTATGGCAAGATTCAGACAAAGAACCTGAAAACGTTGTTTCTTTTGCAAAGGATGGCACTTATAAAATTATCCTTAAGAAATCTGACTATAGTTATTTTTTCAGTACTGGAAGATATTTGGTTAACGATGGAAAAGTTTCTTGCAAAGATAACTTTGTCGAAAGTTCATCCAAGGAATACCCTTTTAGTATAGATACAAACGGAACTCTTCGATTTGAAGGCATTGCATTAAAAAAAATAGGTATTGAAGAAAATGCACTAGAGAATAAACTAAATGGCAGAAATCAAAAATATGGCGGATATACTATGGGTGGCATAGGCTATACATCAGGAGAAGCCAATTATTACGTAAAGTTCACAAACGACTATACTGCATATAAAGTATTTGAAAAGATATATTATAAGGAACCTTCAAAAAATAGTTCTAAGCAGACTTTAATGCATTATATATATTTTGACAACCATCTATATTTAGCCGAAGATGACCATTCATATTCACCTAAATATGTAGTTGATTTGAATGAGTCTAATTGTTTCTACTATATTAACGATAAAGGGGAAAAGGTTTTGCCTTAGTGATGTCGGTGTAGAAAAGTGAAGAGTAATCAAGAACAAAAAATAAAGGTTATGAAGAAGTTTATCTTAGGCTTCTGCTTTATTGCAATGCTCACTTCTTGTGGTAGCAAGAATGAGCAATGGGAATACAAAGTAGTAAAGGTTGCAGGACACGATGCAGAAATTGCTGCAGATTTCGGCACCCTGGTGTTTGCAGGTCAGACTGCAATGTTGAACAAAATGGGTAAGGAAGGATGGGAACTGGTCAGTGCTTACACAGAAACAGGCACCGCATTTCTAAACTTCGGCAACTCTGAGTATGTCACGGGCATCAGAGACAAAACAAGAACTGCTGTCGTCAACTTCGTTTTCAAAAGAATCAGCGACGGAAAGGAAGAGGTAAAAAAGCCAGCAAAGAAAAAATAATAAGAAGAAATGAGATACACTGTAGGAATCATATTAACAGCATTGGTTCTGTCGTCTTGTTCCCATAAGAACGAGGCGATGGAACTTTCTCGTAATTTCTTCACATCGTTATCAGATACCACTTATGGAAAGCCAAATGATTTCTATCCACTATATGACAGCTTGCATATAGAGGTAAAATCAGATGCTGTGGACATAGAAGAGTCTGGCATCACTGTGAAAAATGATACGATAACAGTTCGCTGCTATAACAATTATACTGATGCAACAGGCACATTCAAGCAGGACAGTATAACTTTGTTTATCGCTAAAGACAAAGAATCCTCCTGGTATATCTATGACTCAAAGGGGCTGATCACAATGGATGAAGATCAGGAATGGTTCGGCAGAGCGACTGGAGCACTTGGAATGAAGCAACTCAATGATGTAGCATTGGCACAAAGGTTGGGCAAACTAAGTGATTTGATAAGCGCAAAGTACTGGGACACGTGGGCAGAACTGAGAACTAAAGTCAAGATTGTCAACTGGTCATGGGAAACAAGTTATGATGGAACCGCTCATGGAGAGCTCGCATAGTGAATACACTTCCCTACTCTATCTCTGGTATCAAGTATCTTGTTACGTATTATGACAGGAGCGGCAATTTCATGGCTGAGGATGATGGCAGAGTCAGCAAAACACTGAATCCGAGTGAGAAATACAACTTCACATTCTGGAGTTCAAATGCCAAATACCCAACGACTGCCAATCTCAGGCTCGATTTCTCGGACAAAACAGTTCTTGAACTGATGAAAGAGAAAACATATACAGGAAAAGAATTTGCCGAGTTTATCAAAAAGAAATAAGTTTAATCAAAGACAGACAATGAAAAAGATAATCGTTTTATTCATGCTGGTGATGGCAACCATCGGTGTACATGCCCAGTTTTCTATAAGCAATTCTACTCAGCGAAGAGTAATTGTCGCTTATGCACTTGGAAGCGATGGTTATTACAAAAGAGTAACCAAGAAGTCGGTTGAGCGTGTTGACAATATTGTGGGCAGCTATGCTTATGACAAGAAAGCTCAAAATCTGTATGTCATGACCCCAAACAGCAATATTGTGATCACCCTAACCAAGGACTACGCCAAGATCATCAAGAAGAACAAGTCCATCCCCCAAGTAGCAGGGGATGAACTTGATGTACTTGTTCAAAAATACTCCAAGCAGCTGGATGATAAATATACTGCACTAAATGAGGCACGAACAAGGCATATTCAAGACTCGATAGCTAAAGCAAAGGCTGACTCCATTGAAATAGAGAAGCTTAAAGCTGAAAGATTGGCCAAACTGAAGAAAGAACGTTCAGACTATATGGAAACTCACAACTGGAGAATGGTGCCAACAGGAAATAAGTCTCTGTATTGTGATGAATGCGAGAAATCATTTTCTGAGGATTCATTATTCACTATTGGAATCAAGAATGATACCATTTATTACTTCACAAGAACTGATGGCAGACTGGGCTACACATATATAACAGGACATAAAAGTGAACTAAGCCAAAGTCTGAAAGAATATAGTCCTTTCAGGTATCACTATGAAATATTCAAAGATAGCCTTACAGATGAGTCAGAGGATTATGACATGATTACAAGTGAGCTGTCATACCATTATCTTGACGAGTATGTCAAACGTCTCAAAAAGAGAGCACCTTACGGCTTCTTTACTGATTGGGGATGGGATTCAGAATATTCATGTATATCATTCAATTTCAACTACATGAATACCAACAGAAATACTATCAAGTACATCGATGTATATTTCAAGGTAACCAACGATGTAGGCGATTTGAGGAAGACCGGCCATTTCCAGGGCACTGGACCACTTCGAGAGTTTGAATCAGCAAGCTGGGAATGGGACACTTCCTATTATTATGTGTCTGGAGACGCTTCTAATATGAATATCACCAAGGTGATACTGACATATATGAACGGCACCAAGAAAGTATTAACAGGCAAATTGCTTGTGTTTGAATAAACTATAGGGAGTTTTTGAGCAATTCACGAACATACTTCAGAAGGATGACAGGATCAAACACCTTGCCATCCTTTTTTGTTGTCAAGTGCAGATGGGGGCCAGTTGACATTCCGGAACTTCCAGATACCCCAAGCACCTCTCCTGCATTGACGAACATCCCCTTTGAAACCCAGAAAGCAGAAAGATGGCAATAGCTGATGGTATAGGCAGCAGTTCTGACTGTGACATACTTACCTGAGCGATTGTCATGGCCAACACCAGTCACTTCCCCAGGAAACATGGAATACACTTTCTCGTAATGAGCAGCCAGATCCACACCGTTGTGCATGATAGTCTTGTGCTTCACCGGATGATTACGCATTCCAAACCTTGAATTAATCTGAATGTTTTTCAACGGAAATGAAGCCCGAAGGTAAGGAAGAACATCTTGGGATGAATCTGGAGACAGAGAATCAGACTTCACTACAGAGTCCACAGAAGCAACATGAGTTGTTTCTTGTGGACTCTTCTTTTTAGATATACTATGCTTTTTCACATACCCAATCGTATTGAATTGGGCATGTGAAGGAGTCTTTGTAAGCATCATTGTCAGTATCAATATGAGTGTCTTTATTGCTTTCATGTTGCAAAGGTAATCAGACTCAGTTCAACAACACGAAAGAAGTTACCTCTTCCCTATTATATCTAACTTTATTTATGTTTATAGTATGATAATTGAAGAATAATCATACTATTTTCATAACTATCTATAAAACTTTGATGATACTAACGTACATGTTTAACTTCTTCTATATCTACAATGTAACTTTGTTGTCGGTTTGGCTTTAAGCGCAGTCTGAATAAGACCTGTCATAGGTCAGCCACCAAATAAAAAACGAATAAAACAGAAGCAAATGAATTACAATTTCGATGAGAACGAGATGCCTTATGGCATCCTTGAACGTTTCGGACTCACCCAGGCAATGATTGACGACTTGCCCACCGATGTCCTCCAAAACATCTACAATGGCCGCAAGTCGCCAGTCCTGCCAGTTCATATCACAGCCGATGATGGTGAGGAAGTCAAGGCACGAACCAAATTCAGCCTGGTAAGAACAGCCGAGGGTGGCGTTGATGTGCTCTTCTATCCACAGCTCGATGAGTTAGACTTAAAACTCTTCAACGAGCAGCAGGAGAAGAACCTTGTTGCAGGAAAGCCTATCGTTGGCCATTTGGAGAGCAACGAGGTTGGCAAGGAACTCGGCAGTAAGTGTTTCTTCCAGCTTGATCCAGAAAGCAAGCAGGTGCTCAGCGTTCCAACCCCGGTCATCGGCAGAAACATCCAGTATGTAGCAGACCGCTACCACCTTACTGGTGCAGAGATGCAGAAGTTGCAGAATGGTGACATCCTTACCATCGTAGAGGATGACGAGGAACAGTCAATCGGTATCGACCTCAACTCCAACACCGGCATCCGTTTCGCAGCAGGCAACGAACTTGTCTGGAAGAGAGAAGCCAAGCGTGACTGGGATAAGTTCAACTTCGGCATCTTCGGCTGTTGGGCTATGGATGAAAACGGCAATCTCGACTACATCCCAGAAGAGAACTACACCGAAGAGATGTGGAATGAACAGAAGAAACTGGGTATGCGCATGATGCAGCGATAACCCAAAGTATTAACCCATAAAACAAGATTTCATGGCAAATGTAAAGTACTATCCAGAAGACGTGCTCGTGGAGAAAGTCCAGAGCGGAGAATATGGCTGGCTTGACTACATCAACCACCACTCCCCTGAATGGCAGGAGGAATACACAGCCTTCTGCAAAGAGAAGGATCTCATTGTCAATGAGGAGTCGGCAGAGGAATTTGTCGATTGGAAGGGCGAGCAGATTGAAGCTGGCGAATAATCACACAGTACAGAATCAATAAACAGCATTAGAATATGTCAATCAGATCAAATGCATTACCAGTAGGCAGAGACCTGGCACCAGAGCTTCAGGAGATTCTCAGAAAGAATGGTATGCAAGCACATATCATCAGACAAGGAGAAGGTTATCAGTTGGCCGTTCAAGGTCACGATTCCCCTCTGCTGACCTACGCCATCACCGCACAACAGCACAGAGCCTTGGTTGACTGGGGAGCAAACTCAGCCAACAAGCAAGCCTACAACACCGTGGCAGAACTCGTGAAGAATGATTTCTACATGCCACGTGACTTTGTTCATGCCAGAAATGCCAATGGTCGTGTTGCCATGGGACTCCACGGCTACCGCATAGGCGTTGGCGAATACGGCAGACTTCCCTGGAACAAACGACATGCCCACATGATGATGGATCCATATCACGGACGATTCCTCGGTTGGACTCCACGATGCCAGGAAGGATTCCACATGCGCAGAGTTGGAGGAGCCATGTTCATGCAGGGTGCTCCGATCGTACCAGAACGTCCTGACGGCAGAATGAAGCCGGGCGAGTTGCAGAATGGCGGTTATGGCTTCTATTATAAAGGTGGTCAGCAAAACATGGTACAGCAACCATCGCAGGATGTATTGGCAGACCTGCAATCAGTTATTACCCCTGTAGTGGTTCGTCCACGTCCCAAGGAACCAGCCAAGCCATACAACGAGCTCATCACCTCCAAGGTCTATTTCAGCAATGATAAATGGCAGGAGTGTCTTTCGTCTCACGGCATCATCGTAGATGCAGCCAACAAGACCCTGACCATTCAGTCCACTGCTGCCAAGCAGGACTTTGTCTATGACCTCACAGAGGATGAGGTGAAGAAGTTGACCAACAATTCCATCAAGCAAGTACCAGTCCAGAACCGCATTGACATCATCAACAATGCCATCAGAAACGATTTCCAGGACAAACTGACGATGGATATGCTCAATTCCAAAGAGCAGATCAGCTTGAAACTCAAACCTGAGATAGAGGCAGAACTCAACAATCGCCAACAGATGGTGATTGACCAGTCGCTCCCATCTAATGGCGACCAGATTACTATTGAGCCAGAAGACCGCAGTGTTGCCCATGTAGATGGCAATAGCCTGTATGAGCAGAACGAAAGCAAGGGATGGTTCCGTGAAGGCAAGCATGGCAGAGAGGTTCAGGTTGATGACATCAAGGTTGAGCCTGTACGTAATGAGCAGGGAGAAATCCAGAAGGACGAGAAAGGCAATGCCAAATTTCGCATGACAGCCGTCATCAACGGAGAGAGCATCAGCCATGAGATTACCCAAAAGCAGTATGACAAGTTCATGGCTATCGATGACTACCACCGCATGAAACTCTTCTCCCACATCTTCAAGGAGGTGGATATGAAAACCATCCCTGGAGAAGGCAAGAACATCGGGGCTCAGATTGGAGGAGCTCTCCTTGCAGGACTTGCCGTGATGAGCGAACTGGGCAGAGACCGTCCAGCACCGGCAGTATTCGTAGAACACCATCATGACCATGCTCATGGACCACATGTCTATTTCAAGGGCAGCGTGGATTCACCGCAAGACCTTGCTTCACGAGCCTTCGATGCAGGACTCAATGCAGGAGAACACGGTGTAGGCTTAGGTCATGGCAGATAAACAACAATTCACATTCAAGAGATGACAGACGAACAGACATTTGCAGACTACAGAAGCCGTCTTAACATCAAGGACGTATTGGAGGACGCAGGCTACACGTTTTACAAGCGTGATGGCTTGCGCTATCCTGCGTATGTACGCCTGGGCAGCGACGGAAAAAGGATCAGTGGAGACAAATACATTGTCATGCCCAACAAGAACTGCTGTTTCAAGCCGCCAACCATCAAGCTCTACTCTGTTACCTCCTTTATCTGGGAACATCCAGACCTTTTCAAGGAGTACAAGTATGGCATGAAGGAATCTGCCCTTGTCCATAAGGTCTGCCAACGCCTGCTTAACATCCCGGTAGAACATCGGAGTCAGGACGTGCATAATCCAACTGTCAGCAGCAAGCCATTTGATATCAATGACTACAAGATAGACCGTTTCAATCCCAAAGACTTCGAGTCACAGAAGCCGTTCTACGCCTTCTTCAAGTCAAGAGGAATTGACTTCGCCACCCGTTGTGCCTTCCATCACAGTTTCTTCCTCGCATCGAAAACAGCAAAAGATGGCAGCACCTATAAGAATCTCTCCTTCCCCATGTACATCCCTGGGCAACATGACAAATGTGTAGGCTTAGAGGAAAGAGGCTATCCACGAAAGGACGGTTCTGCCCGAAAAGGCATGGCTACCGGCACCAACGCCAGTGAAGGATTATGGATGGCAAGTCCCAAGAATACGGCACTCCAGGATGCCCGTATCGTACTTGTCTTTGAAAGCGCATACGATGCCATGGCATTTTACCAGTTGCAGATGCGCAAGGAATCAGGATTGGACCAGCGTGGACGGCAGGATCTGAAAGCCGGAGTCTATGTCTCTACTGGAGGTAACCCAAGCTATGGGCAGATACAGGGATTGCTGAAAGCAGCACCCCAAGCCACCTTCCACCTTGGCTTTGATAAGGATGTGGCAGGAAAGCAGTTTGTGGCAAACTTCGAGGATATAGCAAGCAAACAGAGTCCTATAGCTCCAGGAAATGTACCTGCTGAAATGAGGGAGTTCATGGAAAGCTTCGACAAACAGCCGAGAACCATCAAGGAACTGCTAAGTTTCAATGATGAGAACTACAGCTTACTACCCCAAGAACTCAAACAGCTCTACCTAATTTACGATTCTGCAAAAGAAGAGGCATTGGAGTATCACTACTCTCCCTTCTTGTGTAAAGAAGACAAACAGGAAGCTGCAGACAAGATGAACAAAGCATTCAAGGACTTTAAGGATGCACTGCTACAGAAGCTCAACCTGCACGAAGACCAAGACCTCGTTCCCGTGAAGATTATACGGGAAGAGCCAGCGGAAGGCTACAAGGACTTCAACGATGAGCTACTTGACAAGAAACAGTTCTCTATGACCGACGTAGTAGAGACCGCATTTGACGAGAACGGTGTGGACTTAACCATTGAACGGCAAGAAGAGAACGAGGAAACCAAACATCATGGATTTAAACGATAATGAATATGGCAGACCCAATCAGACGATACAACATCATCACCCTACGCCCTCATTGGGCGCAGTATATCATCTCGCAAGGGATGTCGTTCATCATCAGCTGTGCCCTTTTCCTTGTTGCCGGTCATGACAGCATCACCTACAAGATGCCTTTCGTGGTACTTGGAGGTGTGATGACCTGCATCATGCTCTATAGATGCTTATATCTCTACAAACTAAGATATATCATCACCTCTGAACAGCTCATCATCCAGCATGGAGTACTGACCAGAACCAGTGATTACATAGAGCTGTACCGAGTGGTGGATTTCAGCGAGAACCGTGACATCCTGGAACAGTTGTTCGGATTGAAGACAGTATGGATATTCAGCGGAGACCGCTCCAATCCCAAACTGGACATCTACGGTGTGAAAGAAAGGTTGGACGTGGTGAGAATCATCCGTGAACGTGTAGAATACAACAAAAAGAGAAAAGGCATATATGAAATTACCAACAGATAACAGAAGAAGCAAGGTTGTTGCAGCCATTACCTTAGCGTTAATGCTGCTGCCTACTATAGCTCATGCTCAGGTTGCCTCCAGCAATCCATTGGAGTATGTTGCCTTGGCTGAGGGAAACGAACTTATCAATGGTCAGATCAAGAACCAGATAGAAGACCAGCAGAAGACTGCATTCCTGCAGAACACCATCGCAGCCGAGTTCTCGCAGATTCACAAATGGGAAAAGAAGTACAACAGCTATCTGAAAACGGCATCGGGTTATGCTTCCACGTTGAAAGCCTGCACCTCGCTCTATGACGACGGTGTGAGAATCTTCATCAACTTGTGCAATCTGAAGAAGGCCATAGCAAGCAACCCACAGGGCATTGTGGCGACAGCGAGCATGAACAATCTCTATATCGAGACGGCCACAGAGCTCGTCACGGTATATACCACTTTAAAGGATGCCATAGCCAAAGGTGGCAATGAGAATATGCTCACTGGTGCAGAACGAAGCAAAACCCTCTGGGAGCTGAACGACCGTCTGGCACAGTTCAACAAGAAGCTGTCAAGGCTATGTCTAAGCATCAGATACTACACCATGGCCGATGTCTGGAACAATGTCACGGCAGGAATGCTCGACCGAAGCAATGCCGAAATAGCCAGTCAAGCCCTTGGCAGATGGCGCAGATGCGCCAGAGTTGTAACACCATAAGAAATATTATTTGAGGATAACATTTATGAAACGTCTCTATGCTCTCATATTACTTCTCTTTTCTCTCATCCTTCCCTTTGATGGGGAGGATGGGAGTTTTCTCCGTGCCCAGGGCAATGACCCTGTCCTGGCAGGTATGATATTCCAATATACCGACAAGGCCAAGAAAGAGTTGAAGCAGCAGGAACAGATGATGCAACTTGTATCTACAGGTCATATATGGATCAAGGAAGAGGTGGAAGGTACAACCAACCTACAGAAGGAGTTCAATAACTATCTTGACCGTTTCAACAGCATCATCAGCTATGCAGCTCAGATCTATGGTTTCTATCACGAGATAGACCGTCTCGTGGCACAACTCGGAACCTACAGCCACCAGCTCAGCCATCAGACGACCAATGCTCTTGCCGTGGCTCTGTCCTCCAATCGCAACAAACTCTATCGGGAACTTGTCATGAGCAGTGTCGAGATAGTCAATGATGTCAGGCAGGTATGCCTCTCTAATAACAAGATGACAGAGAAGCAGCGACTGGAAATAGTCTTTGGCATACGACCGAAACTCAAACAGATGAACCAGAAACTCAAACGGTTGATACGGGCAGTGAAGTACACCAGACTGTCAGACGTTTGGGCAGAGATAGACTATGGAGCCAGGAGTGAAGTGGACAAACCTACCATTGTACAGCGATGTAAAGAACGATGGCGAAGGAATGCAAGACCTTGAAGTAAAGGTTCAACATAATCAGATAACAAATAACAATACAATAATTTAGAAATACATAACATTATGGGTTGGGGTTCATTTTTAAAATCAACTCTCCGATTGGGAGGAAGGATGACCAGTGCAACTGCACACACAGTGGGCAGTTCTGTGCTTCATCCTCAGCAGACCTTGAAAGGCGTAGGTACTGCCACTAAAAGCGCAGTTGTCGGAGGAAGTCTTGGTTACATTGGTTGGGAGAAACTCACCACGGACAAAAGCGTTGTAGGCATTGTCAGCGATGCCGTCATAGGAGAAGACACCACCAAGAAGATTGGCGATACTGTATCAGGGATTGGCGATGGCGTGAAAGACCTGAAAGACTCTGTTACAGGACTCTCTGACAATGTAAATGGGGCTATCAGCAGCGTGGATTCCAAGTGGAGCGGTATGTCAGGCTTCCTTAGAGCCATGTTCTCTGGTCATGGCGGTGACATGTTCGGAAACTTCTTCAGCAACATAGGCAAAGGCAACGTTTCAGGTCTAAGCCTTGTAGGACTTGTAGTCTCTGCCCTCCTCGTCTTCGGTCGCTTTGGATGGTTAGGCAAGATAGCTGGAGCCGTTCTTGGAATGATGATGATAGGCAACAATGCCAATCTAAGCAGCCTACTTGGTGGCAACAGTGACCGTAAGGCAAACAACCACAAGGAAGAAGAAAAGCAGCAAGAAGTAGAACAAACCAATACTGTAAGCAGACGAAGATAACAAACACTATAACAAAGTATTATACAATGCACTATACACAAGAAATGATACTACATTCCGACAGTGGCTATTGCATGCCATTCGAGGAAAGAAACGGAGAAGTGACCATGTCCCTGGGCTACGGCAAACAGAAGCATCCGCACACTGGAGAGTCATTTTTCCATCATGGAGTTGACTTCAAGGTCAGGAACTATCTGCTGTCTGCAGTAGCTACCGGCAAGGTGACAGGACTGGGCAACGATGCCATTCATGGCATCTACCAGATTACCCGATATGGTGACTATGAAGTGACCTATGCCCACCTGAGCAACGTGTTTGCCAACTACGGCAAAGAGGTAAAGGCAGGGCAAGTCATCGCTGTCAGTGCCGACTCCCTCCATGTAGAAGTCAAATACAAGGGGGAAGAACTCAATCCACTGGAGTTCCTCACCATGATCTATAGCAATCTGAAAGTGATGGAACAGAACGGCAAGCAAGGTGCTGCACCTCAGTTCGTCACTCTTGATATGGATGTTCATACCATGTATGACAAAGACCAGAAGGAGATCGAAGACCTCATGATGCGCTTCTTCCCCGACTATATGAGCGACATGAGCCAAGGCATCTATGCCCTACCAGAGCATACAGAACTTGCACTTCGCAATATCTTCACCATGTCGGCCATGAAGAATTACTTCTATGAGACTCTGCCTTCCATGGCGAATCCACTGGGAATGGGATCAAGAAGTATTCCAATAGCCGAGCGAGTACAGAACCTCCTTATTGGAGATTTCCTCAACTATCTCGCCTTGCGCCATCAAATATTTCTTTCGAGCATGAGCGCCATCGAAAAAAAAAAGCACAAGACTGGGCAATAGCGACAAGCGGAATAGTTGACCCACTGGCAGAACTGGACATCGATGTGCAAAGCTTTGACATTCCACGCCTGGTGAGCGTCTATCCCGACAAGTCGGGAATCAGATGGTGGACTAAGGCTTGGTTCAACAACAGCGAGAAAGGCGAAGCTGCCATTGAGATAGAAAGAAATCTGGCCATCAAGTTCATCAACGACAACATCGAGAAGGACGAATGGCTGGAGGAATATTTCCCGAAACAGATGGAAGTCTATCACAACGCCATCGAACAGACCAGGGAGCAAATTCTCAACCAATTAAACTTGTAAACATAAAGCTATGGTAGAGTCAAAACAGGATAAAATATTCAATACTAAGGTCATACCGATTATGAATAAAGTTCGGAATGACCTACAGAACAAGCTTGCAGACGAGTTGCGGTCAAACTCCAATTCTTTTGCAGGTCTGATGGCAGCAGCAGCTGGACCTGACGGTGGCATGGCATCCATGCAGGCGCAGAATGACACCCTCAAATACACAGGCAAATGGACATCCAAGACCACTGAAGACTATATTGCGATGGTCAAGAAAGAGTTGAAGCGACAGCATATCACGGTCAATGCTTCCATGGAACAGAAGATGATTGACAAGATGATAAAGGACAAAATACCGAAATCATCCATCGACTACATCATACGAAAGGCTGCCACGAGTACCATCTTCTAC
>OGMB01000129.1_pt1 | contig 43720 bp, 57 predicted proteins | sample 1573001 | NCBI WGS metagenome assembly OGMB01 (sample SAMEA2581921, study PRJEB24529) | metagenome | biome: Human gut stool | place: China | collected 2011
TTTGGCACAAAGTTGCGTGTGAAAAATTTATTTTTCACACTTTTCACACTATTCCTGATTCAGAGCTTCTACGGGGATCAGTCTTGATGCCTTATATGCCGGATAGAAGCCGAAGATGCTTCCGGTGAGGACACCAAACAACAGCGACAATACTGCACCCTGTACCGACAGGGACACTCTCACGTTGAACAGCTGCACGAATGGCGTAATTCCAAGAGCCACCAGCACCCCCAGTACCGCTCCTACCAGACTGGTAAAACTTGCCTCCAATAAAAACTCCAACAGGATATCCTTTCGGGAGCAGCCCAGTGCTTTCAGAATACCGATCTCGTTGGTACGCTCCTTGATGGATACAAACAGCACGTTCATAATACCGATACCGCCGACAATAAATACGATCACTGCCATGGAAATCAGCAGTAAGGTCAAAGTCTCATTGGAAGCGAAGGCTGCCTCCATCTTGCTTCCGGCATCGCTGATGGTAAATGTGGTGTTGGGATAGCTTTCTTTTAAGGTACTCTCCACATCCGTCATTACAGTATTCACCTGATTCACATCCTCCGCAATGACCGTGATGGTTGGACTGATATTCGTACCGGTAATGTATTTGATGCCGGTTTCGTAAGGTATATAGATCGCCGTATCCGGACTGATGCCGGATGCCACAGTTCCCATCTCGGATAGTACCCCTGATACTATATAGGGGCGGCCATCAATATAGACTATACCGTCATAAGCATCGTAGGCGCTGCCAAAAATTTCCTTTGCTACGGTGGCACCCAGTACGCACACCTTTTCCTTGCTCTCGTTGTTTTCTTCTGTGAGGAAATCCCCGATGGCCATTTCCAGATTACTGATGACAGCATAATTGTCCTCCACACCGGCAATGGTGTAATAGGAAGCAGAGGTCATATTGCCTCCCTCCACCGATGCTGTAGTGGAATAAGAGATCGTAGTTGCAGAGATTCCGGAGACAAAAGTCGCCAGATCATCACAGTCTTCACTGGTCAATGTCACGGCTTCGCTCTCTTCCTCCTGTCCGAATCCGAAAAATCCGCCGAAATCCATTCCCCCGCCGGGACCACCGGACATACCGCCGCCGGAACCTCCTCCGGGACCTCCGCCCATATTTGTGACGGTAACGCTTCCTCCACCGCCCGGCATTTCAAAGCTAAAACCACCGCTGTCACTGCTGTCGCAGGAAATATCAATGGCTCCGGCATTCAGGTTCTTGAACTGCTCCGCCACTTCTTCTTTTCCGCCGGTACCGATTGCCAATACCAGCATAATAGTGGCAGATCCTACAACGATACCGATGGAAGTCAGGATCACTTTGAATTTATTCTGTGACAGGTTCAGCCACACCAGACGTAATATTTCGGATAATCTCATATTCTACTTCTTCCCTTCCATTGACCTTACTTTCCCACAGGTCTCCGCTCTACTTCGTAATGCTGCTTTCGATCAATACGGTATCTCCTTCTGCAATATCTCCGGAGATCTCCACATTAGAGTCATCTGACAGTCCTGTCGTTATTTCCTTTTTCACAATGCTTCCATCTGCTGTCTTCACTTTTACATAAGTCTTGTCATCCTCTGTGATAATGGCTCTGCGTGAGACATACAGCACTTCTTCCGTTTGTTCCGTAACGAAAGTTACATCTCCTGTCATGCCCTGGAACAGTCCTGAAACATCCCCTTCTAATGTGACAGTTACGTCATAAGTTATATTTCCACTGGAATCCGATGTCGCATCTCCGATAGCCGTCACCTTTGCCGTAAAGATATCTTCCGGATATGCCGTCAATGCAATATTCGCTGCAGATCCCAGAGAGATATCCGTCATGTCATCTTCATCCACCGTTACCGTTATGGTCACTTCGTCCATATCGTATAAGGTAACCAGAGAGGTTCCGGTACTGATCTTGTCTCCGGCCTCCAGATCCACGCCGGTGATGACACCGTTGTATCTTGCACATACTGCATTACCATCGATATAAGTGCTGAACTCGTTCCATTTTTCCAGAGTCTCATCGTAGGTTTCCTGCTGATCGGACAGATCCTGTTCCAGATACCCCAGCGCAATATCGTAAGTCTCCTGTGCGGTATTGTAAGCCAGCGTCCGCAGTTTTTTTGTCTCGGCTGCGGTCAGTTTTCCCTGCCCCAGTTCCCGCTTTGCTTTATTATAAGCGGTCTCGGCTGTGGTCACATTTTCTTCTGCCTGCTCTACCTTCTGTTCCAGTTCTTCCTTCTGCTGTTCCAGAGAGTCCGCAGTAGACTGTGCCTGTGTCGTCAGCTGTGCAAAATAGACATATCCATAGGTATCATCTGCTGCGTCCGTACTGTTCAGGCTGTATTTACAGTTCGACAATACCTGTGCCGCATCCTCATAGGCTGCCGTTACTTCCTCCAGCTGTGCCCGGTAATCTTCCAGACTGGTCTGCGCCTGCTCCAATGCGCTTGCTGCAGAATCTACCGCATTCTGTAGCTCCTGCAGTGTGGTGCTGTATTCGGTATCAATATAACTGCCATAGGCAGTGCTGCTGTCATAAGTATATTTTGCCTGCTGTCTGGACAGGGTCTGGTCAGCCTCTACGGCCTCCAGATCTGCTTTTGCTTTCTCTATGTTGGACTGTAGTTCCTCTTCCAGATCGGAGACACTGTCTTCTTCCAGCAGGTACAGGGGATCTCCCTCGGACACCTGCTGCCCCACGGAGACCACTACCTCTGCCACGGTCAGGGTAGAATCGTCACCATTGCTGCCGGAGCTGCTGCCGCCCATATTGAAGATCTGACCAAACATGTCTAAGCCTCCCTGAGCTCCGCCGCCGGAAGCACTCATGCCGCCAAATCCACCGGAACCAGAGCTACTGCCGGCAGTACTACCGGAGGAGCCGCCGGAGGAACTGCTGCCGGAGGTATCCGTTCTCTGTAGGGCACTCATATCCAGATCAAAGGTCTGATCCACCGTACCGATGTCCACAGAGCCGCTCTCCGTCACACCTTTGACCAGTGTCCCGTATTTTACCGTGGTCTCTTTATAAATGACTTTCGTGTCGGAACCACCGGAGAGACCAATGGCACCAGCCACTACAGCGATCACACAGACACCTGTGGTGAGCTTGCGTCTTTTCGACCAGCTTTTCCATGATCCAATCCGGCGCATTTGATTTCTTATATCTTCTTTGATCTTTTTCCCATTTTCATTCTGCTTCATAACTGTTCCCAATCATTCCTGTCTGTTTCTCAACATTTGCTCCATCCGCCTGATTTATTGTCCTCCGGGACCGCCCGGCATTCCGCCGCCGAAGCTGCCGGAATCACCACCCCCGGGACCACCCTGCGGCATTGCTCCTCCGGAAGGCATCTGCATATCCTCTGGCATAAGGGATTCATCGAATTCCTGAAGCTCCATATCACTGCCGGTTGTGGTATCAGCACTGCTGCCGGAATCCTCCTGCGTGCTCTTTACCTCTGCCTCGGAGCTGACTTTGCTTGCCAGATAGATGGTGTCCCCTTCTTCCAGTCCGGACAAGATCTCAATGTCCACGCCATTGGTAATGCCGGTCTCTACCTCCGCCAGTTCCTTACCTCCCAGTGCTGTCTTGCGATATACATAGGTTTTGCCGTTTTCTTCGACAATGGCCTTACGGGACACATAAAGAATATCCTCTTTTTCTTCCGTTACGAAAATGACATCTGCGGTCATTCCCCCATACAGCTTCTCCAACGCGCCTTCCGCGCTGATCTCCACAGTGTAGCTTACCGTGTTGCTGTAATCGGAAGTAGCCGTGGTATTGATGGAGAGGATGCTTCCGGTATAGGAATCCTCCGGGTATGCCGTAAAGGTGATATCTACCGCATCTCCAACCTGCAGGTCCACGATATCCTCCTGGGTCACATCCACGGAGATTCTCATGTCATCCGACGTTGCATAGGAAAACAGAGCTCCTGTCGTCGTCAGGCGATCTCCCGCTTCGTAGCTGACCTCTGTGATCACACCATCCTCTGTGGCATAGAGAATACCATCACTTCCGACGAAATCTTCAAAGGCCTGTAACTGTTCTTCCCGTTTTTCTTTCGTCTCTTCCGCTTCCTGTAAGGTCTCCTTCAGATCTTCCACAGCAGCGTTGTAAGTGGTCTGGGCATTCTGCCCGGTGATCACCGCTTCCTGATAGGTCTCTTCTGTATCCAGCTTATCGATTTTTTGCTTTGCCTGTGCCGCTGCCAGCTGGTTCTGCAGATCGGTAATAGCACTTTCATTCTCCGATAAAGCATCCTCTGCCTGCGTCAACGCTGATTTTGCCTGCTGGTATTTGGATCTGGCACTGAGATAACCATTCTGGATCGTCATAAAATTCACTGTATTATCGGTTCCGGCGCCTTCATAACCTTCTTTTGCCGCTTCATAATCTTCCAATGCATCCTGATAATCTTCCTGAGTTTCTGTCAGCTTCTCCTGCAGAGAAGCTGTATTCGCCTGCTTCTGCTCCAGCTGTACCTGCAGAGATGCCACTTTGTTCGTCACGCTCGTACCGGAAGTATTGCGGATGGATGCCGCATAGGAAGCACTGATCTTCTGGGTATCGTAGTCGGTCTGGGCTTCCAGCAGGGACAATTCATAGGTACTCTCTGCCTCCGCATAGTCTGCCTGCGCCTCCACTACCGCATTCTGCAACAGCGCCCGAACCGCCTCCACGCTGTCTTCCGTGAATTTCAGCAGTTCCTCGCCTTCGGTGACACGCTGCCCGCTGGCAGCATAGACTTCTTCAATTTTTAAATATTTCTGTGTTGTTTCTTCATCGTCATCGCTGTCACTATCACTGTCTTCGTCATCTTCACTGACGTCCAGATCCAGATCATAATCTATTGTTTTCGTCTGATATTCCAGGGAACCACTCTCCGTGACACCTACTTTCAGCGTGCCCAGCTCCACGGTCTCTTCCTTGTAGATCCATTGCTCTTTTTGCAATAACGGTGCGATAAACACGGTATAGCTGGCTGCCAAAAGCAGCAGAAGCAGTGCAATCCCCGCCAGGATCAGTTTTTTCTGCTTCTTTGTGAGGGATTTCAGTTTTTCAAAATGTGGACTTTTTAATTTCATGACTGTGTCTGTCCTCCCTGCTGTTCCTCTCCCCTGGCATCATCACCTACATTACCGTCCGTCGTGTTGTCGCTTTCTGAACTCTCATCACCGGGTCTACCCTGTGGGCGCTCTCTGTCACCGGAATTTCCTTCCGGCACCGTTCCGCCCTCCGACATTGCATCACCCCCGGAGACATCCCCGGGACCGCCCTGCATGCGCTGCTGCATTTGTTCCTGCATCCTCGCGATCTCCTCTTCCGTCATACCGAAGATGACCGTCACGGATTCGTTCGCACTCAGGCTGCTACTATTTTCATTTTCTTCGTCCTCTGTCATGATTTTCACGGTTACACTGTAAGTAACACTGGTGCGGCTGTCGGAAGAAGATACCGGATCGATGGCTGTGATCTCACCGGTGAATCCGCCGTTTGCGGAAGACTGCACGTACGCGCTGTCACTCACGGTCAGCTTCGCAATGTCTGCCTGGTCAACAGATACAGTCACGGTCAGTTCCTTCGAATTGCTGTATACGAATACCACCGCATCGGAAGTCAGATTCTGATCTGCCCGCACAACAGTCCGCAGGATGGTTCCATCCTCGGAAGCATAAAAATAACCATCGCCCACACTGCTTTCAAACAGTTTCAGATTTTCTTTTGCATCTTCATAAGTGCTCTTCAGTGCCGCCAGATCGGATTCTGCCTTTTCCACCGTCGTATTGTAGTCGCTCTCTGCACGATCCGCCGTAGACAGTGCCGTCTCGTAGGTCAGCTTCGCCTGTGCCTGTTGGATTTCCTTATTTTCCTTTGCCTCCGTGACTGCCTGTTGAAGGCTAGAAAGCTTTAACTGTAATGTCTGTAAGTTAAAAGAAGCATTGGTGACGGCATCGTCATATTTCTCCTGTGCCTCTTCCAGATCCTTCAGGTTCTGCTCCAGAACACTGTAGAGGGAAGCTAAAATGCTTGCATTAGACGTTCCTCCGTTCTGCATATTACCGCCGGCTCCGCCACCGATCTGTACCGAGCCGCCACCGCCGGTGACCTGCGACCAGCTGACACCCCATTCGTCCATCTTGTCCGTCAGGGCTTTCAAATTTTCATCATAGATTGCCTGATACTCATCGACTTTAAAATAGCTCTTATAGGAACCGTCATTCACATAGGATTCATACTCCGCAATGTCATCCTCGGCTTCCTGCAGTTCTTCCTCTGCTTTCGTCACAGCACTTTGCAGACTCGCCACCGTCTCGTCATAGACCTCTTTCGCCTGCTGTCTGGTGAGGATCGCGCTGTCTTTTGTGTATTCTGCCGTGATGAGATTCTGCTCATATTCGATCTTGCCGGTACGATACGAAAGCTCTGCATCCCGAAGCGTCCTCTCCAGTTCTTTTCTCGCTTCCGCCACACTGTCTTCCGTCAGCTTCAGGATCTTATCCCCGGCAGTTACCTCTTCCCCGGAGACAGCGTATACTTCCTCTATCTCCAGATCAGTGGTCAGATTCTCCACATCGAAGGTCTCCTCTGTAATACCGACATTGGTCACACCGGAAGCCGCCACCATATCTTCCGTCAGTGTGAGTCCTGTCATATTCCCCGGCATGGAAAATGCTGTCGCATTCCCGTTTTTACGCAGTATCACAACTGCTGTCACCGAACCGCCTCCTATCGCCAGTACCAGAATCAGGACAACAACCATCCACTTCTTACGTCCTTTACGGTCATTCTTACCCTTTTTTTCTGCTCTCTCAGAGTTTATCAGCTGTTTGATCTTCTTATTTTTCACGGTAAACCTCCGATTATGATTCCGTTCAGAATTACTTGTTTTCTCAAGTATAGGGGAATTTTGTATTAATAAAGTGTTCACTCTGTGAAAATTCTGTGTCCGGGATTCTTTTATTTTTTATGGGAAGTAAGTTATACTGACTGTTGGAAATTTGTCTGTAATTTTCTATTTTGATAATTATAAGAAGGAGACTATTCTAAGGCTCAGAGGTAAGTCGCTTTAAGCTTTCGAATAGCAAATAGCACATAAGATGATCGGACTGGGAACTATAATCAATACCGCAGGCATTACTGTGGCCGGACTGGCCGGCACTGTATTCAACAGATTTTTTACCAAAGAAAAAAACAGGCAATGCCAAAGACCCTCTGTTCGAGGGTGCGGTCACGCTGTTGGCAAGACTGATTGCACCGGTCATGACAGATGCCGCCATTACCGATCTCTCCCTCATCGGCTCTATCCTGATCTTCTGCGTGGGTGTGAACCTTGTCTAGGATAAGAAATTCCGCGTGGCAAATATGCTTCCGGCGGTTGTTCTGGCAATCATTATGGAATATCTGCCTTGGGAGTTATAGGTTCTGCAATATTTTCAGATATGCTCCCTGTTCCGTAAAAACATAAGGTTTATATTTTTACGCATGAAAAAAGCTTTTGTTAATGTGATGAAAAGCAAACATTCCACCGTACTTACATCAAAAAAGTTGATTTTATCGTAATTTAAGAAGCTTATCTGTACTAATTGATTCTAATGTATGAATCTGTTGTAAAGCCAATTGTCGAAGCAATTCCATTCTTTCTTTTTGGTTTTTCCCCTGATGAATCAATACTGCATTATAACTTTCTAAATTGGTCAAAATTAATAATTGATTTAGTGTTGCACCATCTCTCATATTACCTTTTATATCTGGATTCGCATCTTTCCATTGTTTTGCTGTTCTGCCAAATAGAACCACATTTAGCATATCAGCTGTAGCTGCTCAAAATTTTTGTCACAAATTCTCAAAATCGTTGTCAAAAACTTTTCGGAAATAGTTCCCGGAAAACAGACTCAAAAAGAGGGCTTTCGCCCTCTCATTTTTTTGACACATTCGATGAGAATAACGTTACTCATCATCATCGAATTTGACCCTTGCATCTATGCTGTGAAATTCAATTTTATTCCTTTTCAGGTACCGCTCTATCAAGCGGCTGATGTCATTCAGAATCGTACTTGATTCCGGGACGTTTAGCCTTATCTTAATCTCAATACGTCTCAAGGCTGCCTCCTTTATAAAAGCCTGCCAAAGTCATCCGGTCGGTGTGTCCGGATACCGTGGCAGGCGTTTTCACTATTTTGTATAAGCCTCTCCTGTGATTTCCTCGAACTCATCCGCTGTGATAGCTTTCTTCACTACCGCGTTCTTGAGCATCTTGGCATTCCAAAAGCCGTGGTCATAATATCCTTTGTATTTTTCAAAGTTTCTGCTGTGTTCCGTCTGTTTCTGTGGTTTCTGTGTTGTCATACTATTGTACCTCGCTTTCTTCCATGCCTGTATCCTGAGTCGGGAGCTCAACATCCGTCATCAGAGCGATATAGTCAATGATGGCTGCCTGTTCTGCGATGGTGGCTCTCATGTTCTCTTTTTCGCGTTCTTCATAAACGCTTGTTTTGATCTGTCGATATTCCATCTTGATTCCTCCATAATTCCTTATAATATGCCTCCATCCGTCTCAAAAGTTGGTAGGAGGTTCCTTTTGCTGCGTGGTCTTTCCATCCGTTGAAGCATTCATCAACTTTAGCCTTTGATGACTCGCCTTTCTTAGCTTTAGCCACTAGCCTGTATAATTTCTTGCGTTCCTGCTTCACATTTGCCGGATTCAGTCTCATGATTATCTTCCCGGTCTCTGTCAGCCTGTAATAGAAACCAAGGAAGAGGATTTCTTCTGTTATCGGTATCACTTTTGTCTTTTTAGGGTTCGGTTCAAAGCCATATTCAGCCAATTTCTCGATCACCTTGTCTTTGCAGTATTCAAGGTACTCAAGGTCTTCGTGCATCAGCAGAAAATCATCCATGTATCTCAGATATCTCTTGATTCCGAGCTGTTCCTTGATGAAATGATCTAATTCATCAAGTACGGAGATTCCTGCTATCTGTATCATCTGACTTCCCGGATTATATCCGACATCGCCCTCATACTGATCTTCCAGTACCGCCTCCGCTCGCTTGTAGATGTCCGGCTCAAGGTGTTTCTTGAACTTGTCCTTTGCGACCTGATGCTTCATGTTGGGATAATATCCATGTACATCCACCTGCAAGACTCCGCCTGCCCGTCCGTACTTCCTGTAATGTCGATGTAGGAACTCATCAAGCACCGCCCTTGCATAGTCCGTGCCCTTGTCTTTCTGACAGGCACAATTATGTTGGATGAAGCTCTTGGTCATTGCCGGATAGATGGCATTATCATTGAGACTCCGCTGATATACTCGGTCTCTGAAGCATATACTCACGATATCCCTCGGCTTAGGGTATGTCACTCTGAACTTCGTTGTCTGCCTTGCTTTATACGTCCCTGTTTTGAGCTGTTTTTCAAGCTTCAGGGTCTCTTCCAGTCCATTGAGGACGTAGTGGGCGGCTGACCCCTTCCACATAACGCCTTTCTTGCATTTCTGCATGGACTCAAACAAGGCTTCAAACCCTATGATATCCTCTTCATTATTCAATTCATTTCCATGATGTTGATAGCGCACACCTCCCGATCAGGGCGGTGATTACATCATCATAGTATTGTTTTGCCTATTGGCAGGGAACTCGGCTCCTTGTGTTAGATTGGTCGGACTCCATCTCTGTGAGATAGTTTATATGTCCTTAATACCACACAATCCGGGGCGCAGCGAAGCGCGTTGACTGCGTTGTTGTTGTTGACGTTGCCCGAGCTGTTCACATTCCACGTATTGCACGCGTTGTCACGATTAGCCGAGCGCAAGCGCACGTTCTGCGTTACAGCCTACATCCCTATGGTAAAGCTCCGGCTATTTGCCGTAGCGTTTACTATCTGCATCTCTCCAACTTCTCAGATATCCTCTCACATCAATGGTCTTCTCGCTCCAATATTTCACTCGCTTTGATTTCAAGTGAAAGATCGTCTTTGCAAGCTGTATCAGTGCAAGAAGATTGTTACAGTTCCGGGCAGCTCTCTCCTGAAGGGCTTTTCTCATCTTCCAGTCATCCGCAGACTTTACTAGGATGTTGTTGGCTGTCCATGCATCAATGTAGATGTCTTTTGCTGTCCTGATGATATCATCGGTCAGGGAGCTTCTGTATTCCGGTAGGAATATCTTCTGATTGTTTGTTATCCTGATAGTGTACGTTGCCAAGTCCAAGGCTCTCACTATGACTTCAAGTTTGCTTTGGCTTCTCTCGCCTTCTGCTACTGCCACACCATGTCCTCCTTCTCTTTTTGGTCTATCCCCTGCATCCGTGGGTGCAGGGGATGATACATGATGCCGCGATTAGCAGATAACACAAGCCGGGGCGCAGCGAAGCGCGTAGACTGCGAGGTAGCCGGCGTTGACGTAGCCCGAGCTGGCCACACCCCACGTATAGCACGCGGAGTCACGACCAGCCGAGCGCAAGCGCACGCCCTGCGCTGATGTGTGGCTCTCAATCGCATAGGTTCTGATCTGAGGATATGTCTGCCACTGTTGCATCTTTGTTGACATTCCGGACGCTCTCTTCCAATATTCCCAAACATCTCCTTCTCCTGCAAGCTGAGGGGTAATGTACATCTGTTCCAAGGATGGAAGGAAGAATGTGTCATATGTGACCTCTGTTTCCCCGTCTGCCTTGTCAGATACCGTATTGAGGGCAGTCACTACCTTGATCGGCTGAATGCAGTCAAGGAACTCTTTCTCAAAGCCGCTCATAAAGCCTGCTTTTGTTGCGTGCTGTTCCGGTACACGGTCAAACTTATTCTGAGATGTCCACCACTGTCCGGCAGGCTTGTCGGAGTTGAGCCACTGTCTCATAGCACTCTGTGACCACCTGTTATATCCATAGCTCAGGCGGTGAAGACTGTTAAGAGAGCCATCTCCTGCCGGAGTAAATGTACCGAGGGATGTTCCTGCGGAGCCTGCTGTTACGCTCACGGTCTCGATTGCTTCAGTGGATGCTCCGTCCCTGTAGGAGCTGACTCTCCACTCTGCCGGGGTCTTGTCAGGCATTCCCCAAAATCCTACAAGCATACCGCCCTGTGGTACAGGCTTGGTGAGTACAAACTGATATTTCTCGCCAGTTTTGCAGTTATTTCCCCAGTTAGCTCCAACCGTGATGTTGTAGGTTCCTGCCGGGAGTTCTGCTTCACTCGCTGTATAGAATGCCTCATTGTTGTCAAACTGTACACCGAACGGAGTCGCATAATGCCACTGGATAAACATACCCGGCACCTCTTCGCCATCCTTCAGGGTTACGTTCCCGAAGTGGACGATATCTCCTACCGCTTCATATTTCTGTCCGGTAGTCACATCCGTCCACGGTACCACGATCTGATCACCGATATTGTACACCTCGGATGCCTTGCCTGCCTGCACGATCTTCCTGATCTCAGACATACTCGTTGTGCCTTCCATCGCTGCTCCTGCCATAAGGTTCAAGAGCATATTCTGTGTGTGGAGTTTCTCCACGATTTCCTTGCCTGTTGCGTCCAATAACATCGGCTCTGTAATTTTACTCATCTTCTTAGTCCTCTCTTTCATATGTTACGCACAGCTTGCCATCGACCACACTGAAGCCTTCGTCATCCTTCTGGTCTTTCAGGTACTGATCATTGTCAAGAAGCTGTTGGTGTCTCTTATTCCACTCAGAATAGTGTCCCGGAGTAGTTCTCTCCATCGCTTCCATCTCTGTGTTGAATGTAGGGTTGTCTGATGCTTTCAGGTTTGCCATCTTCTACACCTCCTAGTAGTTGTCCTCGATGGTGAAGGTCACTTCCGTCTCATCCTTGCCTTTTGCCAAGAAATTTGAGAACGCAGCCACATCGCCATCCTCATCAATCAGAGCCATCTCGCTGATCTCCACGCCGATGAGCTCATTCTCTTCGAGTTTGATCACGTACTCATAGCTCGTCTCTGACACCTTTGTGGATGACGTGTATGGTTTTCTGATTACCTCATGTTTAAGTCTTACATTCTCAGGAAGAGGCTCGATCACCTTGCGGTTTGCATCCACTCCGCCACTTCCAAGGGCGATGTGGGTGATCTTCGCGATCTTCCCTGTAGTATGGCTCGCTTCAGCCATCTTTTTTCTACGAATCTTTGTGATAACGCTTTTTGTTGCCATTTCTACATTACCTCCGTTTTTTGATATGCGTCTATGATCTTGGAACCATCAAGGCTCCATGTACCGTCAAGGAAGAAGAGGTTGTGTTCTTCGTGCCATGTGACGGTCAGATTCTCTTTGTTGTGTACTGCCGTTTTATAGGACTGTTTTGTCGGATACTCTATTCTCTGAGAGTCCATCACTCTCGACCCTGTGAGATTCCACAGTCCATTAAGCTTCAGGTACTCAAAGAAGTCTATCGTGAGCCTGTACGCCACATTCTCCCGGCTTATTTCATATCTGTTGCTGACACTATGTGCCCTGTACTGCTGTTTTATCCGGATATTTTGCTCATGCTCTACCCGGTACCCAGTGCTCCACCGGATACCCCCGTTGTATATTAAGGCATCCAGTGTGTGGCTGCCATCAAGCTGCCATTTTCCATCCGTCTTCAGATAGAAGCCCTCGAAGTAATTTGCATACGCCCGGAACCCCATCTTTGTGCTCACTGTTGTGATCAGTGTATGCTTGTTCCGGAAGGATGCCATTGACAGTCCTGCGGAATGCTGCTCGTATCTGCTCCGGTACAGATATCCGATTCGTGTAGGATAACCATGTACCACCGCATCAAGGAGATGGCTACCATCAAGTTGCCATTTTCCATCAAGTTTCAGATAATCATAGAAGTAGATAAACTTCTTATAGTCCACTCTTTGGAATGCCCCCGTGTGGGGCTCCTTGACTTCCGTCTTGTATTCCATATAGTAGTTGTCTTTGGCTTCAACCTCTTTCCATTGCCGGACGGTCTTTCTCAGGATACTAAAGGCGATCGGATGTTCTTCATCCACGTCCATGACAATGATCAGGTAGAACTCCGCCCACCTCGTTGTATCACCTTTGAAGTCCCTTGCACTTCGGATGACCGGGTTGGTGTATCCAAGAGCTTTTACCGCGAGGATAATGCCCTCATTCAGTCCTCCAAGTTGACACACTTCCTCATACATTGCTATTCGTGATCGGAAGTTATCCGGTGATTCCCCGGTGTATCTGCTCAGGTTTCGGTCTGCTGCGTGTACCGGGAGCATCTCATCGCTACAGGTTGCAACCATGCCTTCATCCCTTGCCCGGAGAAGGTCTTCTTTGCATTCATCAAACCTTTTCCCGAACACTTTGCACAGGGTGTACCAGTGATTCAGGGTTTTCTTGGCTTTCTTAAAAGGAGAGGTGAAGAGGTACCACATATATTCAATAAAGCTTTCCATCTTATCACTCTCCCTTTACATTTTTAACCTCCACGGTGATGTTCCCTGCCATGATCACCTTGTCTCCACTGAGTTCCATATCTTCTGTCGGGGCTTTGAACACCGTCTTCCTGTAGTTCTCAATCTCACACAAAGCACTGATGATACTGTCCTTGTACAGGGTATTCATCTCATCTCTCGGCAGTTTCATGACGTTGGTGATGATGTTCTGCGCTTTCTCTTTTACTCCATCTGTTGAAGCGTATTGTGCAAGGTATATGATCACATTGATGTCCTGTACCACTACCTCACTCGATCGGACAAGATAGTCCGCATACTGTCCCTTCAGAGGTTCGACTGCCTCCTCAACTTTTGCTGTCAGCTCCGGTGATGCTTCCCCAGCAGAGCTCGTGATGATAATATCAACGGTACCCTGACCTCTTGGATGCTGTGCGTCCACCCTTGCATCCAGTACACCCGGCACTGACCTTGCAGCGTTTCTGAGCTTTTCTTCAATCGTTCTTGTCGCAAGCTCCGCCCAACTACTTGTACATCGACTTCTCAGGTCTTCGTAGTCTTCCACGTCAGCTCCTTCCCTGATCAGCCACTCTTTTTCATTGGTTACATAGTCCATTCCATCAATATGTATCATGGATATAGTTATCTTGCCCGGTGCTACATTGTAGTAGGTTCCCGGTTCTTCCGCTTCCACAAGCACCTTCCCGGTCTGAGTTCCGGCATCTATGACCGTATCTTCCACAGCGTAAAACTTCAGCTCGTTGCCTGATGCATCCGGCTCTGTCTTGAAGCAATGCCCTTTTGTTACCTGTACGGCATTGTCATATTCTGCCCGGTACACTGTCACATAGCCTCTCGCTTTCACAGCCTCCTTCAGGCTTTTGGAGAAGTCTGCCGCTTTGATCTCAAGCCAATCTCCTTGTGCATGGAGGATGAAGCAGGAGTTCAAGATCGTCCTTGCAAGCTGTTTCAGCTCGATAAACAATGTCACAAACATCCGGATGATATGATAGAACACTCCGCCTTTTTTGAAGTTCGTGATCGGGAAGTCTGCCTCCGCAAGCTCTGCTTCTATGTTTTCCATTTCCTCTTCCTCGTCAGGAATCGGTATGATCTTCTCCATGATGTCCTCATCTATCATTCTACTATCACCTCCACTCCGTCACTTTCGATGTTTATACCGTACACCGTGCTGCTGTCATTTCTTTTGAATGTCACCCGGGCTTTGTAGCTGTGTCCCTCAAAGCTCACATCTACATTGATGCTTGCCGCATCAATGTAGCTGCGTTTTGACATCTTTGACCTTATCCTCTGCTGTATCTCAAGCTTTGTGAACTCATCGAACTCTTCCTGACCAAAGTCAAGCATACCGAAGCCATAGCTTCCGTTACCCTCCTCATCCTCGTAGAAGAGCTCTCCTTCCTCCGTGAGAGCTTCGTTCTTCAGGTCTTGGAGCCAACACATATCATCTTCAGCAAGTTCTGACTGACCATCTGTCCCGGCTGTAGGCTGACCATCTGCATCAAGCATGAGGTCAACATCCTCTTCTGTCACCATCTGCATCAGTCACACCTCCCCACGATATACGGGTCGCATTCTCCGTATAGCAGTATCACGACCACGATGTCTCCGGGTTCCACAGGAACCTTCGTGGATACCATTGGAACCTCCGGGAATCGTGTGTCTGTCTGCTTGTTTTTGTCAAGAATCTTGAGAGTAACAGTGTAGGCATCTTCTTTCTTGGAAGCCTTCACCACCCTCGCATAAATACACGGAGGATATCTCATGTGTGGATAGTTTGTCTTGATCTGCTCGTCAAGCTCCTGCTTTACAAAGTTCTTCATCATATCCGACACGTCCATCACCTCCAATAAATATACATATGCACAGCCCCCGAGTCATCGCTCCGAACGATCGTCTTCTCGACAACCACGGTGCCACTGTACTTACTGTGTTCCACGATAACCTCCTGACTATGATGAATCCACGGGATGGCTATTGTCTCAGCCTCCCACATATCGCCATACTTATTCAGCGAGATGATCGTCTCGTCCTCTTCGAGGACATATACTTCTTTTTGTTCCTTCTTGGTTCCCCAGTGGAATATCTTCTCTTGGAAGAAGAATGGGTTGCTTATCCCCCATGAGCTATTGATCTCCGCTATTGCAGCCGTTCCGCTCTTCTCCTCTATTGAGTAGACTTTTTTCTTGCTGTACACCTCATTCGTCAGCTCGTAAGCTGTTATTCCTGCCCGTGTCAGGATGTACCGGATGATATCCTGTGGTGTACAGTCAATGAACGTCCCCTTCACAGTTGCCCTTTCCAGTTTCATCATGTCATCCTTGATCATGATTTCCTTCCAGTAGTCACTTCCGTTGCACCGGACATATCCATCTATCAGTGTGTCGAAGTCATCCTCATATCCAAGCTCTACCTGAGCCTCGTCCATATCTTTGAACTGTATTAGTCCCTGAAGCCTTGGTGACAGTTCCACCCGACACCAATCAATATGAGACTCGCGGCTCGAGAAGCATTCCACCTCTACCCCGTCCTTGATCTCATACTCTCCGACTGTCACCCTAAATTCCGGGGATATCAATTTCTTCTCTCCCAAGCCGCTCACCTCCTACCTCTTTTTGGTTATCTTCTTAGCCCTTTTCTTAGCTCTGTTTGTGCTCCGGCTATCCCTTGCAGGGCTCTTTGTCTTACTCTTTTTACTCTTGCTTTTCTTTGACTTGGTGCTCTTCTTTTTCTTGGTGCTCTTCTTTTTCTTGGTCACTTTGACCGTGCCAATGTTCGGAGCCCATAGCTCTAAGGTGGCGATTCTCTTACTTTCTGAGATCACTTTCTTGGATGTCAGGGTCTTAAAATACACTTGCGTGATTCCTCTTGCAGCACAGTCATCGTTGACGATCGGAAGGAGTTTCGGCTTGTCCTGCCCGTTCCCCTTAAAGAGATTCTGCATATCCCTAAGCTGTGCAAGCGTGGAGTATCCGCTCATGTCTTCAAGCAGAATATCAATGTTTACCTTGCCATTTTCATATCCCACAGGTTGGGACTTCTTATACCGCCCCTTTTCATCCTGCGCTACATATACACTTCCGGCTTCCGTGATCTCCACGCTCGTGACTTCTCCTCCGAGTATCACATTCCCAAGCTTTGCTACCTTGTCTCTTACATAAAGCACCTTGTTTCACCTCCTACGCATTGACAGGTACATCCGTCCGGTTCTGTGCATCCTTCAGCTCATCTATCAGCTTGTAGAGCAATGGCAAGTCTTTGATCTTGCTGATGTCTACCGTGAAGTGGATGCTGTTGATGTTCATGCTTCCGTTCTTTCCCCATCTCTCTGTAGTTATTGTCTCCCTGTTTGTTGTTGTGGTTGTCTCTTTCTCGCGCTTAAAGGTTGAAGCCTTGGATGTCAGTGCGCTTGTAATACTCGCGCCTGTCTGCTGTACATCTGACTTGCTCTCCTCATTCTCGCCCTTGACTACATTGCCGACAACTTCCTTCATCTTTGTCCACAGAGTGGCAAGTGGAAGGACTGCCTCAGCTCCGGCTTCTCCGCCTCCGAGCATCTTATCGCCCATCTGTCCGAAGATCGTAGCTCCGTTCAGGATACCTCCATCCTTGTACCACTGGATAGAGAAATGTGGCAGGGAACCCTTTCCGCCAATTCCAAAAGGAGCAACTCCTCCGCTCACACTGATGTGTGGGAGGCTCAGGCTAGGCAAATGCCATGAAAAATTGAAGGCTGACCTGATTCGTGATATTGCTCCGGTCACTACTGAATGAGCTGCCTGAAGCTTAGACGAAAATGCCGACTTGATACTTTCAAGCACGGAGTTGACCGTATCTCTCGCTGACTGTATTTTGTTAGCAATCGTAGAGCGGACACTCTCAAGCCTTCCTCCTGTTAATGTGTTGATCGCGGAGTACGCTGTACTGAAGGTACCCTGCACCCCGGTCATTGTTGCTGCCACGATGCCCTTGATGCCCCCACCGTGCGACTGATAGGATGCCTGCATCGCAGATAATTGTGTTGTTGCGTAGTTCTTGGCTGCCGACATTCCGGTTGACACTGCGTTTGCAACCCCGGACATCTTCTCACTCACAGTATTTTTGATACTTGAAAGCTTTCCGCCCGTCATAGTGTCCAGTGCCGAGTATGCTGTCGAGAACGTATTCTGTACGCCCGTCATAGCCGCGGCTGCCACACCCTTGATACCGCCTCCGTGAGACTCATAAGATGCCTGCATTGCCGATAATTGCGTTGATGCATACTCCTTCGCTGCGGACATCTTGGATGATACCGTCTCCGCAACTCCGGACATTTTCTCACTTACTGAGTTTTTGATGCTCGTAAGCTTGCCGCCTGTCAGGTTGTCTATAAAGGTGTATCCTGATGTGAAATACCCCTTTACACCCTCCATGGCTGCGGCTGCCACACCTTGGATTCCACCACCGTGTTCCTCATATGCAGCCTTCATGTTGCCAAGCTTTTCCTTGACCGTATCGGATGCCGCCCCTAAGATATTTCCGAAGAATCCCTTCACAGCTTCGAGCCCGTTTTTCACGGTATCCTTCATCTTTGATATCGTCTCTGACGCATCAATTCCGATCGCAGACAGGGCACCGCCCACCGCATCCAAGAATCCGGATGCAAAGCCACCGATAAATGAGAGGATCGCATCGAATCCGTTCAGGATGAAGTTCTTAAAATCATCGGCTGCGGCTGATGCAAAGTCGAGAGCTCCTGAAAAATCGCCCCGGAATAGTGCAACGACCGCATTCACTACGTTGGTCACGAATGATGTGAAGCTTGTCAGTGCATTGATCAGAGGAGTCAGTGCTGAGAGTGCTCCCTGTATCGCCCCGGCAAAAGTAGCACCAAGGACAGTCAGGACAACGGCTCCGACTTTTTCTATAATCCGGATGATCGGCTGTACCGCCTGCCATAGTTCGGTCAGCTTCTGTCCGAGTTTCTGTAGCGCAGGCTGTATGCTCGTCCATGCTTGTTGTACTGCATTTTTAACCTGTGCAAATAGTCCCTTCCAAAAGTTCCGGAAGGCTTCCGACTTGTTCCATAGGACAACGAATATCGCTATCAGGGCAACTATCCCGGCAATGACCCATGTCACGGGCGATGCAAGGAATGCTGTGTTAAGTCCCATCACCGCGGTCTTCACTATCCCGATCGTGTTCTTCATCGACAAGAAAAGCTTGCCGAGGCTTCCCACTATTCCCATCACGCTTCCGGCTACCACAAGGAATATTCCAAGTTTCAACGCTATGTTCATGATGGTCTGTACCGTCTGTTGGTTGTTGCTTATCCACTCGCCTCCGCGCTTGATCAGACCACTCACCTTATCCATTGTGTCATTGACCGCAGGAAGTAGTCCGTTTCCAAGTTCCTCAACATTGTTATGTATCTGTTGCTTTAGCACTTGGAATTTTTGCTCGGGCGTGTTGTTGATGGCTTCTGCCATCTCCTTTGTGACTGATGACCCCTGCTTCATGGATGCCGATAAGTCATCCACTCCGGTTGTCAGGGAGTCCACGTTGTTGTAGAGAAGGTCGATCATGGCAACCGCCTCATCTGTTCCGAAGGCATCCTTCAACTCTTTCTTCTCTACTGCGTCTATGGTTTCTCCGTACTTTCCTTTCAGTTTTTCAAGGATTTCCGGTGTGGAGAGCAGTCGGTTGTTATCATCCGTCAACTGCAATCCGAGTGCCTCTCCTGCTTTCGTTGCCTGATTCAGGAAGGACTTGTACTTTGTCGCGGCTTCAGAGCCCGACATAGTTGTCTGTAACTGTCCAAGGATAGCAAGCTGTTCCTCAAGTGGCACGTTGTTATTCGTTGCCGTAGCTCCCAACGTACTGATCGCACTCGCCATCTCCGAACCTGATGTCTTGTAATTCTTAACCGCCGTAGCGATTCCTGCGGAGAACATCTCACCGAACTCAAGGTCTGACAGGTCATCATAGGCACCCTTGTAGATACCGTATCCTGTAGCAAACAGTGAGCCCATCTCCTCTGTGGTGGACTTGGTGGCTTTACCTGTCAAGGCTGCCAACTGTGTGAACTGAGCCACACCCTCATCCGTCAACGATGCTATACCTGACTTAATATCATAAGATGCTGTGATGAAGTCAGCTTTGCTCGTTCCTGCCCATGTGTCTGAGAAGCTCTTTGCTGCATTTTCTACCGCCTTCAGGTCTTTAACTCCCAGTGATGACAGTTCTCCGAGTGCATTCTGTGTATCGAAGGTGGATGTCACCAACTTGGTTCCTACTCCGAGGATAGCTCCACCAACTCCCGTCAGAGCTGCCCCGGCTTTCTGCATGGTTCCGAAGGCTGAGTCAAGCTTTTGGATGCTTCCGGATACATTTCCCTGTATCGTATTCATCTGTCCGGACAGGTTGTCTACTACGTTAAGAAGTACCGACAATTTATAGACAGACTCCATACCCATGCAACCACCTCCTAGTTGCTTTTTTTATGTGATGTGATATACTATCCCTTAGAAGACCATAGAGGTGTACAGAATCCCATAGCTCCCGGCTGTGGGATTTTTGTTTTATTCGTCTGTAAAATTGTCAGCTATACCCTGAGCAACTCCTGCCCTGATCTCGTCTATGATCAGTTCTCTTGCACAGTCCGCCTGAGCATACAGATCATAGAACTCTTCAAATGTCAGCTCCTCAAAGCTTTCCGGAACAATTTCCCGGGGAAGATACTTGTATATCAGCATCTTCCCATAGGCTATAAAGTTCTCTTTGAACGCTTCCTTCGCATCGTCTACAGTTTTTTTACTGATGTTGTGTCAGCAAGTCCGAGCATACGGAGCAGTTTGTCCGCGAGGGAGATCGCCATAGCCGGGTACTCTTCCAGAGTATCCTTCAGCTCATCCCTCTGCTCATCAATGATATTATCGAAGGCAAAGGTCTTGGATGCCTTGCTTGCGCTGTTTGAGATTGTCTTGACATATCTGTCATAGGATGCAGGCTTCGGCTTTCTGAAGAGGAAAGTGAATTCTTCCTCAGTGTCATCATCTACAGCTACAGTGTTTGTGATCGTGTAGATCTTCTGACCGTTTCCTGTGTATTTCTTCTTCAGTTCTTCAACATCCTGTTTCTTTGTCTCCTGTGCAGCTTCAGCTTCAGCTTCCTTGGCTGCTCCGAATAATCTCTCTTCATTCTCCGTTAATACTGCGTTACTCATAGATATTTACCTCCATATTTTTGACATTTATTTTGTGAATTTACGCATCAAGGTCATTGATCTTGATGCCGCCCATTGCCATTCCATCAAGGTCTACCTTCATGGACTTGTCTCCCTGTGCTGCCTTGAAGCTTCGCTTCGAGAAGACAACCTTTGTCAGGGTATCGGTACAGGTGGACGCTCCCTCATCCGCATAGGATACCGTGATCTTCGGGATAACGTACTTATAAAAGTTCTTATATCCCTTGCTCTTGATCACACGGCACATCTCATTGAAGTCCTCGCGGAGCATACTCAGCTTCACGGAGTTCTTCTGATTTCCGGTACCGTATCCTCTGATCTTGCCGCCTTTTCCATATACAGCCTCACTCTCCTGCTCATCATCGTAGGAGATTTCTGTCGGCTCGATATTCTCCATGCCGGACGTGGAAATGGTCACGCTCGACCAGTCATACACTTTTCCATTAACTAACTGTTTGTTTGCCATCCTGTTCTACCTCCTTCCTAAGATGCTGATACAGGGTTTTCTACTGCAAAGGTCAGGTTCATCTCTCTGACGTGTCCCATCGGCACGTATGTCACCCTCACGTCAATCGACTCATCCACAAGGATATTGAGGTTCTCAGTGTCGATCTCAAGTCTTCCGGAGCTGATGATCTTATCATCTACAGCTTTCTCCACCGGAGTATTGAGATTCGCCTGAAGGATAGAGATGCTCGCATCTAAGTCTCCCGGGTCAACTTCGCTCTGAAGTTCATTGAGTGCATATGCTCTGACCGCCTTCACAAGTCTGTTGGACACTCTGACATCTTCCGCGTATGCATAATCACTGCCGTCCGGAGCCATCATGTTCGCGCTTGTCACATAGTAGTCTTCTTTACCGACATACTGTCTGAAGGTCAGGTACTTTGCTTTGTCCAAGATTGCGATATAGTCCTCGATTCCTTCCGGAAGGAGCTTGAGCATCTTTGCCTCAGAGATAGGGAAGCTCTTCACCTCTCCGATGCTCTGTGATTCCTTTGCTTTGCAATACAGTCCGCAGACTATTCCTGCATTATTGATATCCTGTACTCTGCCATCCATTCTCTGATATCTCGAATTGGAGCAGACTACCTGAATATAGATGTTGTTGATGCCTTTTCTTTCCTCCTGCATTGCCGTAACATACTCTTCAAGGCTCTCGTTGCTTCTCTTCATTCTCGCCTCACACACAAAGAAAAGAGGTCTCTTGTGCTTTGTGAGGAAGTCGTTGGCGATGCTTGCAAGGGAAGCCCACAGAGCTCTTGAGGATGTACCCACAATGTGAGCATACTCAAAGGCTGTGTTGTTGTTGATCAGGCTCTCTACCGCGCTGATCACATCCGCGTTACTCATGGACGGGGCTGTCGTTGAGAAGCTGAAGGTATCTCCTTCCTTGAAGCTGTCTCCTCCGGCTGCTTCCGTGAACTTTGCGGTGAGCCCGGTATTGGCAAGGACTGCCTCTCCATTCAGAGGGACTGTCATTTCCTCGCTGAAGGTATTGCCTCCGTCTAAGGAGTATGCATACCCGGCTTCATTGTTCTCTCCGTCATCTGTGACCTTGATCACAATGTCATATGCATTGTTGGGCTTTCCGCTCACTTCGAGGGTTCCCTCTCCTGTCTTGACTGCCTTGACTTCCCCGATGGTTCCGTCTGTGGTTGCCTTGACCGGGATGCAGTAGATCGTAGCTGCTCCGTTCTCCACGGAGTCGATGCAGGCATCCGCGAGCGGAGTGTTGCCAACCTTCTCCTTGATCTTCTTTGCATCCATGCTGCCAGTGATCAGGATAGGGGTTGTGCTCTCAATGTTAGAAATACCGATCTTGAACTGTACACCGCTTCCTGTGGAGCTACTACGTCCAAGGTTCCCGTCTTCTACGGTTACATTTACATCTCCGTACATTATCCCTTCGCCTCCTCTTTTCTACCGTCAATCGGTGCTGTCTTGAAGTCCTCAACCGCCTTGGTGAACTCATTCTCCTCGACCTGTCTGCCGGACTTCCATTTCTTTGCTGCTTTTACGCCTTCAAACATGGCATCTGATACTTTGTATTTATCTCTAAGCTCTTCGATGCTCATGTAGGCTGTTTCTTTGTTTGCCATGTTTTATCCTCCATTTTGAATATTGCCGATCTCCACAGCTTTCTTCGTGAAGTCGGCATATATACCGCCTTCAAATGTGACATCGAACTGTACAGCTATCTTTGCCTTCAGGACACTATCGCCCTCTTCAACCCAGTCCGCTTCACCTACTACGATATTCACCCAGTTTCCATCGTCCTCCATGCCCTTCCCGATCAGTCTGAGGAACTTCTCAAAAATCTCCTCACACTTTTCTTCCGAGGCATCTGCGATGATCACCCGGAGCTTTGTGTCCCTGCTCCACAGCTTGACCCTGCGCTTCCGTTGCCCCTCTTGGTCTACAAAGTTTCTTTTTGAGCCTGAGCGTGCGAGAGTCTCCCCATTTCGCAGAACTGCGCCAAGGTGTGACTCGTTCGCCTGCTTTAGCTTTTTCATTGTGGTGTAGACCTGACTTTTGATTCCGGACTCCTTCAGCTTTGCGATCAGGTAGTCTTTCTCTTTCTTCATGTCTTACTCCTTGAATATATCCTCCAAGCTCTCCCGGATATCAAGTTCGTCTTCATCGCTGATACCAAGGAATGGTCTTGGCGGAATGCTTATCCTGACAGAAGCAGCTCTTCGCCACTGTCCTCCAACTTTGAAGGTGAGATACTTCGCATTCTTAGCTCTTATAGTCCTCTCGTCACCGAATTGGAGTGTGGCAGCCCTTATGTCATTCGTGCCGACTGCAAGTCCGCTCTCATCTGCCTGCGAGTGGATACTTGTCTTCAATGTTGTCGTATCGGTCAGCGTCTTGCCGCCTGACTCTCTTGCCCGGATGGAAGGTGTCCATCCGACTCCCTCCGGGCTCTTTTCGCTTTGGAATCTCTCGACCGTTGAGGTACGGAGCCCCTCAGCGATGGAGTTCAGAACCCCACGCTTCTCAAGGCTCTTCAGTTTATTGAGACGTTGGAGCAGTGCATCTGTATCTCCGGACATCTCTGCCCTGATTGATGACATCCAATCACCATCCTCTCATGCTGTCCCTTGAGAATATTCGCCCTGAAGACTTCATCTTGAAGCCGTTGGCTGCATTCCCACTGCCTACAGCCTCATCCTCAGCTCCTACACTGATGGTGCCCTTGGCAACCTCCGTCAGGAACTTGATGGCTGCATTGTAGCGGTTCAGGAAGGTCTTCTCCCTCTCGCTCTCGTCTATTCCTGTACGCGACACAAGGTTATATACAGCAATATCCTTCGCGAGCTTGTTGATGACCTGTGGTGTCTTCGTGAATGGTACCTTGTACCGCTTGGCAAGGTACCCGTCAATCTCAGCGCAGGCATCGCTGATCGCATCCTCGCACAGGGCGGTGATCTTTTGCTGCTTCTCATCCGCGTCCTCGATATACTCATCTCCGATGATGGAGTTCACCATGTCTTCCTTGATCATTTTGAGCACTTCGCCCGTGGTACAATATCCCATATCATTACTCCTTAACCCTGTGCCTTTGTTGCTCCGGTGGAACCATATGCCATCTGCCAGAAGCCATATCCGGCATTGCTACGACCGTCAGCTCCGTAGATGAACTGATTGTTCATGAACACGTTCTCATCGGTATCCTTAGTGAAGGAAGTGAACTTGATCTTCTTTCTCTCCTGATAGATGATAGGCTTCAGGAATCGGTTGGTGCATAACAGGAACCAATAGTCCGGATGTTCTGCAAGCTCCGGCTCCACAAGAAGCTTTGCTGTACCCTTCATGATGTTGCTTGTGCCATTGATCAGTTCAGCTTCCAAGATGGTTCTTGCTTCCTCTTCCTTTGCAGGCGATACCACAAGAAGGTCAGGCACGAGCTTGAGGCTCTTTCCTTTGTCTCCACGGATGCTCATAATGGAAGCTCTCGCAGCCTTATAGCTTTCCATGCACAGTTCCTGTGTTCCTAAGTTGCTGTATGTAACACCGCCCATCTCGTGATCAGCCGCAAAGAAGGCTTTTCCGTCATAGCACTTTGCTGTGAACCCGTTCATCAGTGCGCCAAACGTGAGCTCATCCGGATGCAGTGCGGCAGCTTCTCCCATGTTTGAGAAGAGTGGGGTGTACACTCCGTACTTGTCATCCTCAATATCATCTCTTGGTACCCCGATGGTCATCTCAAAAGGTTTGTTCTTGATAGAGTAGTCATATGCTGCAAGGCTCTGTACTTCCCTCTCGCCAATCCACTCCTTCATTCGAGGCATCTGTCCGAGCCACTTATAATCCTGCTCGCCCGTGGTGCTCGGAACCGTGGTGGCGATCTTCTGATAATTGGACTGTGTAGCTTCAAAGCTCTTGTTGTAGGCTGTTGAGTAGCTGACTGCCAGTCCGTGCAAATTTGCCTGATTTACAATCATTTTCTAGTCCTCCTTATTTTCCTGTAACTGTTTCCCTGTACTGGGTCATCATGTCAACGGTCACACCGTCATCTTCCACTGCGAGGATGATTCCTGCATAGCTTGAACCCTCCGCAGTCAGGCTCACTGTCACGTCATCCTTGATATAGCAAGGCTTGAGCAGGTCAGTGTTCTTGATGGTTCCATCATTCTCCCACACGAATGTTCCGCGCTTGACTTCTACCGTGGCAGCTCCATCCGCTCCGGTTGCGTTATCGCAGAAACGCTGCACGCATCCTGCCACAATCTTTCCCACTGCCTTTGTCGCAGTTTCGGCATAGCCTTCCGCATTGATCACAGCGATGGTACACTCAGTCAGTGTCTGTCCGGCTTTCACCGGGATGTTAAGCAGGCTGTTGCCTGTCTTTTCATTTCCTGTTCTGATCATGATTAGTCCTCCTTCTTGTAGTATTTCTCCATGTCTTCCTTGGAGATGCCGCAGTTCTTCAGAATAGCCATATCAACATCATCCGTCTTGGTATTGTCAGCCGGGGCATCCTTCAGAGCCATCTTGCCCTGCGGAACTACTGCCACCGCCTTGTCCATGAATTTCTTGAAGCCATCTGCATCCTTCAGGGCATATTCTCTCGCCCAGTCAGTCTGTGCTGCGGTGATCTTGCCTTCCTTGAGTGCAAGCTGTACCGCTTCCTCTGCCTCTTTGCGCTCGATCTTCTCCTTTAAGGCAAGCACGGTCGCTGCCGTTGCCTTGTCTCCGCCTGTCTTCAGAGCCATGATGGAAGCTGCAACATCTTCAGTTTTTGCATTCTCATCCAGTTCAAGGAGCTTCAGGATTGTGCTGTTAGCCACAACCTCCGCAGAGGCATCAGCTCCTTCACCTGTGCTTCCTTCTCCCTTTCCTTCCATCTCTTTGATCTTCTGCGCTGCTTTTCCTGCTTCCTCAACCGCCTTCTTGACTTCCTCTTCGGTTGCAGTCTCCGGGAGCCCGAGGGCTTTTGCGATTTCCTTCAAATCCATTGTTGTTCCTCCTTCTGAATAGTCCTCTATAGTCAGGGAGTTCACCACAGGGAACATCCCATCAATAGCCGGGGTATTGGTCAGAGCCACAGAGTGGAGTGCTGTAGCTTTCTGATCTCTCTTTCTCACCATGACAACCGGGGACAGGTATCTGTATTCTTTATTCTTCAGATATTCTGTAGCCTTCGGTGTCCATTCGACCTTAGCGATCAGTGCATCATCTCCTTTGTAGATGTCCTTTATCCATCCGCCTGCCGGAGCCTGCACATCTGCAAGTGTCTGATGCTCGTAGTCGATCACAAGGTCAAGCTTCCTGTCCTTGAACTGCTTTCGGATGAGCTCCACGCTCTCATCGTCTACTGTAAAATCCCCTTTTTGGGAGCGGACTCGTCCAAGTGGAAGTATTTTGATTTCACTTGGTACTCCGGATACTTCTACTCCTTCTCCGGTGCACACCTTCCATCCATTCATGCTTGCCACCTCTTAACTTGCGTTTTGATAGCGTTATTACGCGTTATAACGCGGTATTCTGTTCGTGGGCGAGTATTTCTCCACCTAGAACCTTTTCTTCGTTCTGAGCGTCTTGTGACGCTTCACTGTTTCTTTGCTGTATTTCTTTCCTTAAACGCCTTCCGGAGTGGCTCTGATATGTTTGTCATATCAGGCTTCCACACTGCCTTCGCCGGGTTATTGGAGAAGCCCTTGTCCGGAAACGCCGGGATGATTTCCCCTGTGGAGTAGTCCACGTCATACGGTATCTCATGCTCAACGGTTAACCCTCTCCTTTCTACCTGTGCCCTTGTCAGGCTCACAACCATGCATCTGCACCGGAATCCGTTTGGAGGGTACCACACGTCCCATATCGGGTCATCTGCTGGGAACACCCTCTCAGCCATCGCCTGATGTGTTTCCCTGACGTGTCCATCTCCGGCTGTCTTATACTGCCAGTACGGTCGCATCTTCTTGGTCGTTTCATCGGTCATACTTTTGTAATGTCCGGCATTAAAAGCCGTCTGCATATTCGTCCGGAAGATGTTGTCACTCTTCCACGGGTTCATCCCCTCGTATCCATGCTCCTCAAGGAAGTTGTTCATATCCTTCAGGAACTGCTCCTTTGTTGTTCCTTCCTCTGCCGCCTTTGTCAGGCAGTCAAGGAACTCCTGAAGCATCTGAAGGCTTGTGTATCCGGATACTGTGAATGCTTTTGCCCTGCTCTCGTCATCGAGAAGCCTGTACTCCTCGCTTGTCAGTGCTCTCTTCCCCTTCAGGAACCTCACGGCATCCTTGAAGATGAAGTCCCGGGATAGTCCATACTTAGCTTCCATCAGTCCATGCTCCTTCCTACAAGGTGGGACAGATATATCCCCTGCTGTATCATGTCATCAAGCTCCGGACTCTCCATCTGTCCATATAGTTCCTTGAGCTTTGTCTCATCCTTCAGGACTGCTTGCAGTTCATCCATGTCCGAAGCTGTGTCAATTACTTTGAGAATCGGTTTGAGCATCTCGCGGAAGATGTCCGCCGCCTGTTTGTTTGCCATGCTCACGATTCCATCAACCTGTTGCTGCTCATCAGCTCCATCCTTCAGGGCTTTCACATCCTCCGGGGAAGTTTTTTCCGGAAGGATTTCCGAGCCGCCTGTCACCGCAGGAGCCATCTGTTTGACCGGAGGCTTCAGTACCTCCTCGCCATCTTCCGGTTCCGGGATGCTAAACTTCTTGTATATATGTCCCTTTGGTATCTCAAGTCCCATGTCACAGACAAGGGTCTTGTATATCTCCACCGTCTCCTTCTGATCTTCCACCTCTTGGCAGTCGAATGTGAAGAACGGCAGCTCCGCATCCTCTCCGAAGTTAAACTCCACAAGAGGGCGGATGATGTCTCGCCTGATCGTCACGGCAAGAGCTTTCGCATCTGCCACCGTCAGGTCATGTCTGACATCGTTGTGGGTTTTTGACTGAGCGTAGCTTCCGCCTCCGCTGTCTGAGGTCAGTGTCTGTCCGAGGATAGCCTTGGACATCTGCTCATCGCAGTATCTCGCAAGCTTTTCATATATCTCTACGCTCGTGGTCTTATTGGACTCAATGAACTCGATCATCGTGGAGCTTGGCACGATTCCGGCTGCATCCGTTCCGAGGGAGATGATCGCTTCCATGAGCTGTCTCTTGTCATCCTCTGACGCGGATGCATCGTACTTGCCAAGTCTGAGCGGCATCCCAAAGACTTCACAGAAGCTCACCCAGTCCTTGATATCGTAGTTCTTGAACAGGTACATCCATGAGACAACTCTCATGACTCCTGCCCTGCTCGGATGTCCCGACTTCGCTTTGTATCTGTGTACCACGAACTTGTTCTCAGGGAGCTCGATGCCGGAAGGGAAGTCCTTGGTGCATACCTTCATCTCATCGGTTGTTCCGTCCCATATCAGTTTTTTAGGATGGACATACTCGATATCATCAATGACGTTGTGTCCGTCCTCCACCGCCCAACTCAGTTCCATGATGCTGATACCCTTGCCAATCGCATCAAGCATATCTATCAGCACATTGTCAAAGTTTTCGATGCTCTTGAGCTGTTCATCCACAAAGTCCGCGATCTCTTTGTCCCGGTCATCCTTGGAGAATGGCTGAACCTCCCAGTCCAGTCCGGTCACGGCAAGTTTTCGGGTCTGCATCTGTGAGAAGAGGTGCGTGTCTTTCTCCTCCATCTCCTCAAAGAGTTCCATCTGTGCCCTGACATCACCCTCATCTGCCTGCCGGAATATCCGGGCGAGCCTTCCCGGGGTCAGACCGTTGGAGGGATAGTCACTGTACTTGTCATTTACATCCCCGACCGCCACCCTTGCCGTGACAGGTCTCTTTGCCCCGGTGTCAATGGACGGGTCAAAAGGTTTTGCTTCTTTCCCTCTCTGTTTCTTCTTTCTCTTCGCCAACGTCTCTCACCTCCTAGTAGGCTCCTTTTCCCATCCGGAAACGTCTCCGGATGATACTCTTGTAACTTGTCTTTATCGCTGCACCCTTGACGTTCTGTGCGGTCTGTACCGCCATCTGAAGACCGTCAGGCGCGTCATCGTTCTTCCCCATCGGGAACTCTTGAAGCTGCTTCAGGAGAGCTTTGTGTTCCCGGTTGAATTTGATGTACTTGTTCTTGATCAGTGGCTGCAAGGACTCGATACGGAGCACCTTGTTGACACTGGACTGTATCTCCTCGATCGGAAGGTACTCACCTTCCTCTGCTGATTTCTTAGCCATGACCTCCTTGAAGTAATACTGGAACTGCACAGTTTCAACTCCAAACTTGAAGAAGCCTTTCTTGCTATCCCTTTTCAGCCTCCGGTTCATCTCGAAGACATCCTCGATGATCACATCCGGCTTCCTCTTCTCCACGGAGGCATCTACCACATACATATAGCCGCTCTTTAACGAGACAGCCAAGTTGATGATTGAGCTTGTATCTGACTTCTTATTCTTACCCAGTGACGGGTCATTCGCTCCGACAAAAATGAACTCCGGACTTGTAAAGTCCATAAGCTCCGGCTCATAATAGTCGAACCATTCCGGATTGAATGTCGCATTGTCCGGGTCGATCGGGTCATTCTGAAGTTCTGAGTTGAAGGATGCCTCTCCTTCAGATATCTTGACTTCCATCAGGTCATAGTAGGAGAGCTTCTCTTCCCACAGTACCTCAGTACCGAGCAGCATATCTGCCTCATGCTCTTCGTAGAACTTCCGGGCGTGTGCTTCGTGGTCTTCATCGAAGAGGTTGGTGTAGATACTCTCCCATTCATCCCACAGCTTGGTATTGACTGCCTCTGAGATCACCGCCCGGTACTTTTTCGCCTTGTATCTCGGGTTTTGGAGCACGTTGTTGAGCAGTGAGTCATAGTGTAGGATGGTTCCAATGTACATGATGTCCGTGTAGGTATCTCCTGCCTTCGAGACAGCCTTCTCAAACCAACTCTTCAGCTTTCTTCTCTGCTCCGGAGTGTTTACATTCTCATCATTCTCGATATCATCCAGTACAATCAGGTCGGGTCTCCAATTCCGGTGTCTTCGTCCTCTGACTTTCTTTCCGGAACCGATTGCCTCCACCTTGATGTTCGTGGATGTCAGGATAACTCCCGATCTCCATGCCTTATCACCCTTCAGGCTGCCAAAATCCATGATAATATTCGCGTTTTCCTCAAGCTCCGTCTTGATATCCTCAAGGAAGCCTTCCGCCTGCTCGGAAGAATCTGACAAAATGATGATATAGTGCTTGTATCCGTACAGGATCGCATGGAGATCGTCCTTGAAAGTGAAGTTTGTGGACTTCGCATGACCTCGGGGAGCTGCTGTGACATTCCTTGACCCCTTCATCCGGGAGATTGTCCTCGCTTCCTTTGTTGGGTTCAGGTCTTTCATAACCCCTTTCTCCCATATCTCATCAAGTTCCTCATGGAAATGGGGGGATTTCCTGATGAAATAGTGTGGAAGATATGCCCTTCCGAAGTAGGACAGGTCAAACGCCGCCAACTCTTTCCGGAGACCGTGCTCGCCCATCACAGGCTCACCTTCCCGGTACCGTTTATTCAGTTTTCTGCGCTCTTCTGCATGGTTCGTGCCTCTGAGAACGTATTCCTCGAAGAGTTTGGTCTGATATTCCTCATTGTTCTTGATATCAACATCCTCTTCTTCATCCAGTTCCCGGAGCCAAGCTTCAATATCAATCATCCTGCATCATTCTATCCTTTGCTTTTGTCAGAATGGTCTTGAGCATCCTGACTGACTCCTCATCCTGCTTGATTACTTTCATCATGTCGGCTTCAAGCTCTTGGAAAGCGATATCCGCCTTTTTCCTCATGTCCTGCTTTACTCTGTCCTTATACACCTTTGTGCGTGACAGTGAGGCGATCAGCCTGCCTGCTTTATCCAGTGGCATCTCATCCCACTCTTCCTCCGCCGTAGCCACCTTGTTGAGTAGTCCGTTCATGGTCAGCATCATGGCAGCTTCCGTGTAGTCCGCATCCGGGTTGCTCTTCACCGCCTGTATCAGCCGATCTGTCTGAGCCTGTGCCTCGAGGAGCCTCTGCATTGCTTTGTTGGAGCGTGTGGCATACCTTCCGACACTCGACTTTGATATCTCATAGCCTTCCTGTTTCAGGAATTGGCTGATATATTCGTAGCTGTTCGATGTATCAGCAAGCATCACATCCACTTTCGTGTGTAAATCTTCAGGGAGCTCGTCAATTTTAGAGTTGATTCTCTGCTTGCTTCTCTTCTCACCCATCAGATATCAACCCCATTGTCATCGGTTGTTCCTTCGGCAAGGTCAACGCCTGCTTTGGTGAGCTTGATGACTGCATCATTGGCATAGGCATTGTAGGCTGTGACCTTTTCCTCCGTAAATTCGATGTATCCGGCTCCCTGAAGATAATCAAGATACTTGCTGATGTCCGGGGATATAATGAGTCCGGCTGCGATCATCGCATTGGATAACTGTCTTGTGAGGGCTGTGTTGTTGTATCCCTTCACTAGGCACCGGATGATATATCCCCTGATCGCCTTGTTCTGCTTGATCTCTGCTTTTTCTAAGTCATTCACTTTGTTCACCTCACTCTTTTCTGTTGCTCTGCATCAGGAGCTTGTCGATCTTTCCGTCAATGCTCCTCATCCTGTCCTCCACTCCGTTCATGGAGCGGAAGAAGTCCTCCCGGAGTACGAACGTGGTAGCAAAGTCCCCTTTGATGTTGTTCAATTCCTGCTTGATGTTTGCTATCTCTCCATCCGTTTCGTCTTCCAGTTTGTCGATTCTCTTATTGACTTTCTCATCATTCTCTTTTATCTGTTTCTTGATCTCTTCTGTGTTCTCACTCAGTTTGTTGAACCACGAGCGTATAAAGAACACAAGGACGCTTCCTCCGAGGGCGATCACTCCTGCCATAACGTCCGAAAAGGTAATGACATAATCCATAGGTTATCCCTTTTTGATCAGCTTCTCTGCAAGCTCCGTCACTCTTTCCCATCCGTCCATTGCCACCAGTGCCACGATAAACGCTGCCACAAAGGACGCGAAGACCATGTACCACTCAATAGGCTGCTTCAGGTACTGCATCATGCCAAGCATCGCTACCGGGCACAATACGAGAGACAGGCAGATCACGACAAGCGCGGTGGGAACCTTCTTGTCGAACCATTCCCATTTCTTGAGTGCCTCTGTGATGACGGACACCACAAACGCCAACACTCCGATGAAGAGAATGTACTGTGAAAAATCTGCTGTTAAATTTGCCATGTTTACCAACTCCTTTGACTAAAATTTTGAGAATGCCGTAAACGCAATAAGAGCATGGATAAAATCCATGCTCTTATCTTACCCTGCTCTTCAGGGACGTTATAGGGGAACTGTTTCCGTAGGTTTTTTCCCATTTTAATTGTCACAAATCATTCTGTCGGGATATCGAATATGGTCATCTGCCCGATCATGGGCTCATCTTTGATGATGTTGGATATCTGCTTTGTGGTCAGGTTGTACTTCTCGGCAAGCTGCTTCAGGTTGTACCCGTTCCACTCCTTCTTGATTCGTCTGTTTCTTGCCGGGGCGATGATGTTCTCTATCTTGGGGAAGTATAGTTCATCGCCTTTGGCGTAGTCGCTAAGTTCTATAAACTTATCAACTCCAATGATCTCCACTACAGGGCGGTAGCTCTCTGAGATATCATCTATCTTTGTCTCCCCGATGAGCTGCCTTGTCAGTTCGTCTACGTTCATCTGTATCCTCACTCCTTATCATGAGGCTTTCTTACAGAACTCCAAGCTTATCCATCCGGCTCCGGACTTAAGTCTTCCCCATCCGTTCTTCTCTTCAACGATGGTGTACTTGTTCTTGTGTCCTTCCTTTTCCCGGATAGCTCCTACCTTCTCACCGTTTGGTGTCTTCCTGATGTTGAGTACATCGGTTGTCGTGGTGATAAGGTATGGTACAAAGGCTTCTGTTGTCTCGCCTGTCTTCTTACAGAACTCCAAGCTTATCCATCCGGCTCCGGACTTCAATCTTCCCCATCCGTTCTGTTCCTCAACGATGGTGTACTTGTTCTTGTGTCCTTCTCTTTCGCGGATAGCTCCCACGATGCTTCCGTTCGGCTTGTCCCTGATACGGAGTGCCTCTGTGGTTGTGGTGATGAGGTACGGCTTGAATCCTGTCGCATTCTCCTGTGGTTTCTGCGGTGTCTGTGGCTGCTGAGGTGTCTGTGGTTTCTCATCTGCCTTGGTTCCTGTGATCGCTGCCAGTATGGTGAGTATCTTCTTTCCATATCCAGCTCCGGCAGCCCACCCCTTCCCTTTCGGGTTTTCCTGAATACCTAAGTATTCCACATACGGGGCACTGCCTCTCGTCACATATTTGAAGCGTGGGTCAATGCATTCCCCTTTGAGCTTCACTGTATTGGCGTATGCCTTCAGGTGCTGTATCTGCGCCCTGATGCCAAGCTGTGGGGTATCGAAGCTGTTGCCTGTCATTCCGTTGCCTGTCACTCCCATGCCACAGAAGTTGTTCTGTGAGAGTTTCACGGCACTGCCGGAGAAGGTGAAGTTCCCGGTCTCAAGACAGCTCTGTGCGAAGGCGATGTCTCCGCGGATATTCTCCGCCTCTCCTTCAGATAAATAGAAGGGAATCATATCAAGGACGCTCTGCGGCACCTTTGCATTCTTTGCTTTGATGTAGGCTGTCATCTGTTCTGCCGTAGCCACAGCTTTTCCTGTGATCTTTGTCATCTTACTTGTATCTTCTGTCCCTGCTCCGTCCGTGGCGATCGCTTTCTTAAACGCATCCCATACGTGCTTGGTCGTGTTGTAGACGTAAGGGTTCGGGCAAATCTTTCCAGTAACATCGTAGTGACGGATAACATGATCAGCCGGGACGTTGTACTTCTTCATCAGGTACTGTGTCAGCTCGATCGCGGATGCCACGGTCGCGTCCTCAAAGTACCAGTCCTTGGAAGTGTCTGCCTGACTGCCCTTGTTGCGGACACAGAGCTCGATGCCGATAGAGTTGCTGTTCCTGCACTCTGCGTGCTTGTAGCTCTTAGCTCCACAGTGCCATGCGATATCCTCATCCTCAACGCTCTGCCATATCTCACCCTCAAAACCTACAAAGTAGTGGGCGGATGCTCCGAGGTACTTGGAAGCATAATAGTGGCAGTTCGCCCACGCGCCTCCAAGAGCCCCCACATAGTGGATGACGATATACTTGATACGCCCCACATTATTCGCGTTTGTGAAGTTGTATGGTGTGAGGAGTTTCTCAATCTTTGGTGCTGTCATCGTCCACACTCTCCTCTCCGAAGAATCCCATATCATCCGGATTCATGCTGTTGCGGAATGCCTTGAGCTCTTCCTCGGACATCTGTCCGACCTTCTCCTGAAGCTCCGCAAGCTCTTCAGGGCTCATGTCCTTTGTGTGCTCGCTGCGGAGCACCTTTGTCTGTTCTGCCATGTCTATTCCTCCTCTTTATAATCTAACGTGATGGAAGTCTTGGTCTCCACAAGGATGCACTTCCTGATCTCGTTGATGGTGTTGTCAATCAGCTCTTCCGGAAGGAATGCCCGGATGAGCTCCGCATTCTTGATGCGGTAGATGTACCACAGTTCCACATCGAAGTCCGGAGCCGATTCCCCATCCTTTACTCCTCCAAGAAGCACAGATGTGAGGGTATCCTTATCCTTCTCAAAATCGCCCTTCAGCTTCTTGAGCAGGAGCTTCTTCTGCTTATCGTCCGGTTTGAGTGGCATCTGATCAAGGAACTCTTCCAGTGACATCTCAAAGGTGTAGTCCCCGGTGAAGATTGCTTTGAGCATCTTCTCAAACTTGCCGTCACACTTGTACTTGGTCTCCGTGTTCTCTTTGACCTTTGTCTTCCATACACCCTCTCCAACCAATTCCTTGAGCTTGTCCGGATTTAAGATGTCAAGGCTCATGCTGTCCGTGATGGCTGCACTCCCTGCATCGCCGTAGAACTTCACAAACTTCACGTTGTGGTCATCCATGATGCTGATGCCTCTTGCCTGAAGCTCTGCTTTGTAGGCATTGGTGAGGGCTCTGTTCTCCTTGCCCTGCTTGTCAAGCTCCACAAGGGCTCCGATCAGTTCCTCTGTCTTCATGTTCTTTGCATCCACTACTGTTCACCTCTTTCTCTTTCAAATCCTGCGATCGCTTTTGCCGCGCATCCCTGACAGATGCCTTTCCCGTGGAACTGTCTCACCTCTTCGGTGGTTCCGCAGAAGAGGCATCTTGGTGTGTACGGGCTTATCGTGATCTTTCCGCCATTATTCTCCACGATCATCGGGTCTTTGCCCTCAATACCAAGCTCCCGGCGCATTGCCACCGGAATGCTGATAGAGCCGTGGCTCGTCATTTTCTTGTACGCTGTGCTCATGTGCTGCTCCTTTCTAGGCATTTAAGATGTCTTTGATGTACTCATATTGTTCACCCATTGTATAGGTGTCCCTGCCTTCCTCTTTCAGCTTGTCCCGGAACTCCTTGAGCCGGAGTGCAAGCTTCAGGGTCTTCGCCACTCCCACCGCTTCAGGAGAGGCTCGCAGGTGCTGTTCTGTATGCCCGAGCATGATGCTGATTGCCTGATATAGGAGCACATCCCATGCATAATATTCCGCATCCCTTCCGTTCCATTCTTCCCGGGCTTCCTCGATATACTTCTTCCGGTTTAGCCTCGGCTTGTCCGGTGGGGCGATGCCTTTCTCCTGAAGCTCTTTCTTGATCTTGGCGTTCATAGCTTTCTGTGCCTTAGTCATAGTCTTCCTCTTCGCCATACTCCACCTCCTCGTTATTGACTTTGAGCTTGCCCTGTTTGAGCTGATCTTCAAGGCTGATCATAGATTCAAGGTGGACATCGAGAAGGTTTGTCTTAACCTCTTCAATATCCACACCTCTCGCGATTGCCTCCTGACCGACCAACATCTGAAGATATCCGGACAGGGTTGCAAGCTCGACCATGCTGATGTTCTCCATCTCGCACCGGATATCATCACCCCTGACTGTTATTGTCAGCCTGCAATCCTTCATCCTGCTTCTCCTTCCTTGCAGCCATGCTCTTGAGAGCTTCGATCAGCTTGGAGCACTGCTGATAGTTGAGCCACTCCACGGAGCTGACCTTGAACATCTTCATGCACAGTCCATTGACTCTTGCAGACTTCTCCCAACCGAGTTCCTGTGTCAGCTTATAGACCTTCTTGCGCTGATTCTCTGTAGCCGGGTTCCCTGATCTTCGTCTCTTGGCGCTTCCGTTCTTGCCCTTCGCGCTATCCTTCATATTGAGAAGGACGCGGATACAGGTATTCAGTTCCCGGTTGTTGAGTTCCTTGATGCTGTCTTTCCCGGTGTGTGCCTGCACTACAAGGTGGAGGTCTTCATCTGAGAGTCTCAGCTCCGGGCTCTTGGCAATTCCCCACAGCTTCCGGATGCCTGCCGTTGTATCTGCTTTTGCTGCCATATTACCCCCTCTTTCTTCTCTCGCTTCCTACCGTTGCCGCTGCTCCTCTTGCGTACCCTGTAAGAAAAGCCGGAATCTCAATCTCCTTGCACTGATTCACAGTCTCAGCCTGCACGCTCACATCTGTGTATCCGTGGTTCTGAATGGCTGCATAGATTCCCTGAAGAATCTCAAGCCCGATCTCTTCCTCATGCTGTCCATTGATAACAATACTCACTTTTTTCATGCTGCTCTCTCCTTCCTATAACATCATCATGCTTGATGCTTCGCTAACGATCTTCAGTGTCACTTTACTCTCTCCGCGTTCCTTCAGGACACGGAGCACGTTGTTGAGTGTTCTGTCCAGTAAACGGAAGCAGCCGTTGTTGTGGTTTGTTGCCCTGCTGATCAGCTCGCCCATAGCTGCCTCATCAATGTCAAAGCCTTCCAAGTAGTCCATGACCTCATTCTGATTCAGTCCTTTGAGCTTATAGTAGAAGTCCATGCGGTTCGCAAAGCGTGTCAGGGAACTCTTCAGCTCTGTCTCAAGTCTTGGCTCTCCTGCGATCACGATGCCGACATCGCTCTGATCGAAGATTCCACGGAGTATCTCCATCTTCTTCTGTGTGTACTTATTGATGAGCTTGTCTGCCTCGTCAATGATCAGGAGATATCCCTGATTGACGTTGAAGAACTCTCTGATGCGGTTCACGCGGCTCCATATGGTTCCGCCTGTGCTCCTCGGCATCCCGAGCTCCATCTCGATCGCTTCCACCAAGTCCCGGCAAGCCATCGTATCATCACACTCGATATATGCCACTCTCTGAAGCTTTGCATACTTCTTGAGTGCGTGGGTCTTGCCCTGTCCGGACTTTCCGACAATGATGCCGAGTCCGATATTTTCCTGACAAGCTTGGCACACTCCGATGGTATTGATGAAGTCCCGGCTCTCGAAGAACTCAACCTTCGACTTCAGCTTCAGTCCGGTACCTTCCGTTGTCTCAGGTGTTTCCGGAACTCCTTCCATGCCGCCGCTTGCGAGCAGGAACTCCGTGATCTTCTTTTCAATCTCTGTCGGGTCAGAGCCGTACTTCCCATTGAGGTACTGACTCAGTGCCGGACGGGAGTAGTTCATCCGCATCGCTGCCTCTGCCTTTGTCATCTTCAGTTCTCTAAGTCTCTCGTTCATCTGTTCTGCCAGTGTTTTCTCTGTTGTGTAGGTCTTGCTTTCCAATGCTTCCATAGTTACAACCTTCCTTTCTTACTTTCTCAACCGTTTTCTTCGTATGATGCCGCGTCTGATGTTCTTGACGATCTTATCAAGCAGTACCACCACTCCGCATAATGCAAGGAATATGATGGTGCACGCTCCGATGACCGCAAGTACCATGACGAGCACAAAACTCTGATATAATGTCATCTTAATCTCCCATAGCCCGGAGCTTTCTGAGTGCGCTCTCGGCTTTATTGCTCATATAGCTGCTGTCTTCTGTTTCTTCTTTCTTGTCTGCCCGGAATCCCTGAGAGTAGGTTCTGTCATCCGGCATGGCGATCACCTTGCCTTTCTGCTTCTGCTTACCCTTCATCAGTTCAATGCCACCCGTGGTCTCGTTAAAGCCGACATACTGCTCATTGATCTGTTCAAACGGTACGCGAGCCTCTTCAAGTCTTTCCCGGTCTCGCTTCTGCTGACGCTTCTGCATCTTCAGGTGTTCCTCAAGAGCTTTCTGTGATACCTTCGGAGCCACCTGAAGCAGTTCCTGACAGTAGGCTTCACAGACCTTCTTGCCATTCTTATCAAATACATACAGGGTGCTCATATCATCCGGGTCGTACTTGATATCCATTTTCCTTCCAATGTAGTCACACAGCTCGTCTGAACGGTACTCGAATCCCCACCGGACGATACCGATATTTCTGACAAGCACGTTCTCTGACTTCATCATCAGAAGTGTTGCATAAGACTTCGGCGGTGCCGCTTTGAAGTATCTCTCCTCATTCATAAAGCAGTCATATGGGGTCTTGTGCGTTTCCTTGGCTTTCTTCAGTCCGCCATGCTCTGTGTGCATATAGACCTCAGTCAGCCATTTGTGCCATTCCTCATAGAACTCTTCCATCGTCAGGAGCTCTCCGTTCTCACACATCCTCTTGATGTCCTTTGTCACCTTATCGGATGTCTTGGAACCCGTCAGTGTGCCTGTGTAGCTCTTGAACCACTTCGTGAACTTATTGCACACCGTCCGGAAGAATCGCTCGATCTGACCCTTGCTCCAAGGCTCATAAGGGAGGGCTCTGTGGTCATCCTTGATACCAATGGACTTGTAAAATCCCTTGGTCGTATCATCGAAGTCCATGCCGCTCCGGTCGTTCCTGTCGCGCCCGGTCATCGTCTTTGCCGTGTAGTCTTTACCGTTATCTATGTAGAGGTACTCCGGAATGCCTCCCGGTTCCGAGTACATCATTTTGAGAAGGGACTGCTTCAGGATGTCACTGTTTGCATCCTTGCAAAGGACATCGCCCATGATTGCCCTGCTCCTCATGTCAACCCATGCCGCTAAGTGCGGCTTGATCGGGATAACCTTGCCATTCGGCTGCTTGTATGCAACCCAACAATCGAAGGTATGCTCATCACCCATGACGATCTGCATGACCTTGAGTCCGCTCGTGTCACGGCTTCCTTTGACCATAACCTTGTTCTTGTATTCCCTGCTTCCTTTTGATGCCAAGAAGTGGGCGTTTTTCATTCCCTCATCTTCCATGAGGTATGTGATATATCTCGTCACCGTCTGATAGGACGGTATCTTCTCCCACTTGTTGACGTTGGCTACCAGAGTCAGCTTCTCGTACAGCATCTCACGGGTTCCAAGGTTTGCCGCAAAGTCTTCGTTGAACCATATGTTCTTGATCACCTGTTTGACCTCCGGCTTGATGCTCGGAAAAGTCCCGGACTCTTTCGGTTTTCGGCACAGGCACAGCACTTTGAAGAACTCAAACCCGACACCGGACTCCTTCTGAAGCTTGTCCGCCCATGCACAGGCTTCGTTGTATGCCTTCACATATCGGTACAGTGTTCTCTTGCCTGACCCGAGATGTTCCTGAGCGTACTGCTCGGCATATTCCGTCTTGTTTGTCCCGTCATACTGAAGAAACTCCCTGATCACATTGCCGAGCTCCATGCCCTTGTACCATTGCTCTCTGTAGTTTTCAATGTACCAATCCACATCCGCCTCGACATACCACGGGGTTTCCGGCTCCGGCTGTGCTTCACCCTCCGGGGAAATTGTTCCGGAAAGTTCTTTCAGCTTCGCCCGTTCCTTCCACGCGTTCCTTGCCTTCTTGGATAATGATGTGATTGCCACCAGTACCGCGTCCTTGCCTCCGTTCTCCGACTTCTCAGTCATCGTGTCGAACTTGTCCGGGTTCCGGGTGATGCGTCTCACCATCGTGTTGTACTTCACGTCTTCAAGCTCGGCAGCTTCAATCAATGTGACATATTCAGCCAAACGTCTCACCTCCTTCATGCTGCTACTTCAATGTCTAACACCCTTGATATATCCTCAAGGTACTTCTTTCCACTACGCTCACCGCACAGGATTTTGTGTAGATACTGCTTATTGCATCCGATCAAAGCAGCAAGCTCGACCTGAGTCATACCCTTATCAATAAGCCTTTTCTTCACTTGCTTCCCGAAGGCAGTCAGCTCCATCTGCTTCGTTTTCATCTGCTCACCTCACTGTAGCTTGCACATCGTAGTTCCTGTACAACCTACCCTTCCAACCTATAGCTCTTTTGAGATCGTCCTCTGTTTTGGCTTGCTTCCAACCTTCTTCAGGGACATCCTGCTCACGATCGTGAGGGAGTCCGTCAGATTCTTGACCACAAGCCAACTGTCCGGGTTTAATCCGTGAGCTTTCATAATCTTCTTCTGTTCCAATGTAGGAACCTTTCCATTCTTCATCAGTATTCCACCTCCGTACTGTCAATGATTTTGTCAATTACGTTGAGAATACGATCGAGCTTGGCAGCCTCTTCCTCGAGCTCCGCTTTCTTTTCAGAAACGATCTCAAGCTTGGCATCAAGCTCCGCCCTGTGCATCGCAAGGAGTTCCATCTCCTCAGCACTCAGCCTGTAATGCATTCCATATCGCCACCTTTCTCTAACTGTGGTATTATATGAAAAGCAGCCGGGACAACCATATGAACGATGTACTTACCGTTTCCCCTGAAGTTTTTGAAGAATTGCTTTCATTATCTGACGCTGATCTAAGAGAAGTCTTGCAGGACATCTCAAGCGTCTTTTTCGGTGGAGCCCCACTCCACACACTTACTATAGAGGACTCATCGGATGTACCAGTTCCGATGATAGTCAATACACTGTAGAAGGGAGGGAAGCCCCGGCTGCATTTTCAACTATTAAACTATCTCAGATACGAAGCTCCTGAAGCTTTGCTTCGAGGTCTTTCATCTCTTCTTTGCGTGCGGCAAGCAGCTCTGTGAGCGTCTCGATCTCAAGCCTGCATGATGTCATCTGCTCTTCCACTTCTTTCGCTTTCTTGGCTCTTGGTTCCATATCCCTGAAGAGTGCCATGCCAAAGCTCTTATACAGTTCTGCCACTTCGTCCTTACCGGACACGTTTCTGATCACCGGATGCCATTGATAGACAAACTCGATCAGCTTGTAGTCTTCATCGCTGACTTGTCCTTCAATTCGTTCCTCGAACTCAGCCTTCTGCATCTCGTACCTTCTTTCCCGGTGTGGTTGCCACACCAATGATCTTTCTGATATGCTGCCATGCAGTACGCTTCATGTCTGCATGATCTGCACATTTCCTCGGGAGTCATACTCATTCCCCTTCCTGTTATCCATTCCTTTGTCCTGACCCGGACGATTTACCTTTATTTTCCGGAGAACTCCGGTTGTGAATTTCAGAAATGCTTGATATAATTGTTGGGTTACAAGTAACCCCCTTGCATAGAGTAGTATATCTCTCTAAAGAGAGAATGTCAACGGTTTTTTCTCTCTTTTGGGATATTTTTATCTTTTTAGTGAGAATGGAGGAAACATATGGAATCGCAAAGCATTGGTATAAGAATAAAGCAAAGAAGAAACGAGCTCGGGCTCAAGCAATTACAGATCAAGGAATTGACAGGCATATCTTCAGGGAATTTGAGTGATATCGAAAATGGAAAGAAGCTTCCATCCACTCCGGCTCTGCTCGCATTATCTGAGACATTGGACTGTAGTATAGATTGGATACTCAAGGGTGAGTCTCCCGAAAATGAGAATATCATTCTCTCAAGTGAGAGAGAAAACGAACTCTTGAATGGTTTCCGTCAGCTCGATCAGGACGATCAGGATGAGCTCATGGGACTGCTTGCCCTGAAGCTCCGCAAGGTAAAAAGGGACGGAAAAGAATTGGCAAAATTATCCAATTCAGAAGATGGTGAAGTGAGTGACAAATTGGCTTAATTTTTTTGTGGTCTTTTTGGGTTACTTGTAACCCTTAAAAATTCAAAAATGTGTCACTTTGCTCGTGACGGAATTATTTCACGGAAAAGTGGCGAAAAGCCCCATTTTAAGCCAAAGTGACAGGGTTTTCTGCATAGTTCCATTTTGTCACTTTGCTCCGGACGATTTTTCGCTCCTGATCTACCGGACGAATAACGCAAAATAACGCTCCGAAAATGGGGCGTTATTCGTGAAAACCCTTGTATTTACTGGGTTTATCCACATTTTATGCACATTGAAAACAGAATATCAGTAACGCGGTAACGCCACGTTACAACGCTTCGGGCATTTCAATCCGATCACCCTCGTGCTATAATATCCTTACAACCTAACCAACCAACCGAAGAGGGGCGCGAGTGCTGATTATTCCAATGCTTTCAGGCACTTCCGTCCCTTTCTTCTTGATTTTAGGCACGAAAAAAGACACGCGGACAGTTTTCTCAATATTCCTGTCACACGCGTCTCACTTTTTCCTTGGTCGAATCGTCAAAACCCTTGTATTCTCGGGGTTTCCCGTCATTTCCCGGATTCTCTCCACTGATCTCATGTTGAATGTCCCTTTGTGTCAGTTATTCTGTTAAGTTACATCAGCTTCATTTGCATATGTAAAACTGATTTGTGCTGGTGTCAATTCCGGTGGTATCAAATTTTCTTTGATTGCATCTGTATGTATTTTATAATTCAATTTTGATATTTCTCTGTTTAGATTCCAATTTAATGAAAAGCGGCTATTTTCATCTGCTTTCAGCCTTTTATAATCCATGATTATATAAAGTTTAAATTCTGCTGAAATCCATGATGCAAATTCAAATGCGATATCTGAATGTGCATAAGTGCCACCATAACGTCCGGATTTACATACGATTCCTATTGCCCCAGTAGTCTCTATCCATTTTGTAGGTGACATTGTAAATGCATTAGATCCCGCCTGATTTCTAAAGGAGTCGAATTCGACCCCTTTAAAGTTATTATTATGTAATTTTTCCCATAAACCAAGAAACTCTATTGTGTCTTTGCTTCTCATCCAATTTTTAATTACATCCTTTGCTTCATCACTTTTATAGCGTGCAATATCCGTCAATGATATAAATTCATTTTGAAAATCCTGTGTATATATTCCAATATCTATTCCATTCGCGTGAATTGTGTCTTTTACAATATTTTTCACTTTATTATCCTCCAGTTCAATTGTAACTATATGCTTTCTCTTGCATACCAATACTCAATGCCATCCGCTTCATGTCGGATATCATCAAATTTTCTTCTGTACAATTCAATTATTCTCTTTTCCATTCAAATTTCCTCCTCTTATGAACATATTGCTGACGCCAGCAATATGTTTTTTACTATTAATTTCTTCAATTACTCTATCACATTCTCCTTTGTGTTCCTCATCTTGTCATAATACGCCTTATACCTGTATATCGTCCTCTCGCTGACATTATTTCGTTTTGCAATCTCTATCATAGCCATGCCGTTCTCATAGCAATCAACAAAATCATTGTAGATTGCCATCCATTTTGCATTGTGCTTCTGCCTTCCACTTAATTTACGATTTTTATAATATTCCAGTTCTTCGCGTAACTCGGCGTTTTCATTTTCTAATTCTTCAATTCTTT
>OGMB01000143.1_pt1 | contig 41936 bp, 73 predicted proteins | sample 1573001 | NCBI WGS metagenome assembly OGMB01 (sample SAMEA2581921, study PRJEB24529) | metagenome | biome: Human gut stool | place: China | collected 2011
AGTTTCAAAGCCTGATGCAGTAATCATCAACATAAATCAACATCGTGGCCACGATTTGATGAATAAAAATTTTTCAAAGGAGTGATACTATGTCTCTTTCTGACGGCGGCGTTCAGGCCACTATGCCTGTTGCGCCCGTAAATTCCAGCAACGGCGGCTTCGGCTGGGGCGGAGAAGGCAGCTGGTTTATTATTATCTTGTTCCTTTTCGCATTTCTTGGTTGGGGAAATGGCGGCTGGGGGAACAACGGCAACAGCGGCGGCGTGGTCGACGGCTATGTGCTGACCTCTGATTTTGCCAATGTCGAGCGCAAGATCGACAGTGTAAATCAGGGCCTTTGCGACGGATTTTACCAGCAGGCGCAGCTTGTCAACGGAACCAACATGGCGATGGCAAACGGCTTTGCACAGTCCGAGCTGTCCCGCGCAAACCAGCAGGCGGCGCTGATGCAGCAGCTCAACGCCATGCAGATGCAGGCCGCTAATTGTTGCTGCGAAAACCGTGCAGCTATCGCCCAGGTGCGCTATGACATGGCGACGCAGGCGTGCGACACGCGCAACACCGTGCAGAACGCCACACGCGACATCATTGACGCGAACAACCAGAACAGCCGCGCCATCCTCGACTTCCTGACGCAGAGCAAGCTGTCCGACCTCCAGACCGAGAATCAGAATCTGAAGCTGGCGGCATCTCAGGCCGCGCAGAACAACTATCTGATCTCGCAGCTGCGTCCGTGCCCTTCGCCTGCCTACATTACTTGTAACCCGTGGGCGGGCAGCGGTTACGGCGGCTGCGGCTGCAATCAGGGCTGCGGCTGCTGACAACTGCATAGCATAGCTTCTCGGTCACCATGTCGGTGACGTTACCGAGATGGTCGGCCCCGTGCCGATACTGACAACAACGCGGCGGGGCTATTGCCTCGCCGCTGTATTTTTAGAAAGGACTGAACTCATGAAAACGATTGACGAGCTGAAACAAGAATTTGTAGACCATCTTGCTGCTATGGATAAGTCCGAAATGAGCATGGTCGAACTCGCAAACTATGCCGATCTGCTGCATAAGGCGGACGCTCTTTTCAAGCCAAGCTATACAGATGTACTTGCATCCGGCTTCATTCCCCCTTTTGCGGCAACTACTTGGAAAAAGGAGGAGAAGAAAAATGGCTGAATATAGTAATTCCACTATTGTTTCTGTTGCTGCTGGGCAAAACGTCCCGCTGACCGAAACGGCGGTCAACAGCAAGCCCTGTATCGTGCATCGCCAGGGCGCAGGCATTGTCACGCTGCGCGGCCTCACCAATCAAAACCGCGCCCTGTTTCGGGTCTCCTTTGGCGGCAACATCGCTATTCCCACCGGAGGCACGGTTGAGGCCATCACGGCGGCGCTTGCCATCAACGGAGAGCCGTTGACCAGTGCAACGGCGACTGTCACGCCTGCGGCGGTAGAGAACTACTTTAACATTTATGTTTCCGCACAGGTCTGCGTCCCGAAAGGCTGCTGCCTGACGGTCGCAATGGAAAACACCAGCACTCAGGCCGTCAACTTCGCCAACTCGAACCTGACGGTTGAGAGAATCGCGTGAAAGGAGAATGGACATGAGTAAGAAAGCAATGTATGAGCTTCGCAATATGCTGTGCGACGAACTCGACGAACTGGCGCGCAAGGGCGATCTGGGTGCGGGCGACCTTGAGATCGCGCACAAGCTAACCGACACCATCAAGAACATCGACAAGATCGAGATGATGGAGGACGACGGTTATTCTCGCGACGGAGACTATTCGCGTCGCTATTCCCGCGATGGTGATTATTCCCGCGGCGGCGACTGGCAGGCCGATATGCGCGGCACTTACGGCAGGGGCAGCTCCTATGCTCGCCGCGGCACGCATTACGTCCGCGGGCACTACAGCCGCGCCGACAGCATGGAGCACCTGCGCGAGCAGATCAACGACATGATGCGCGAGACGGACGACGACCGCGTAAAGGAAGCGCTGCGGCGTGCCGCGAGCTTGATGGAGGAATAAGGGGGTGCGTCCCCTTGATCGACGAAAACGAGGTCAATCTGTGGATATCGCGGCTTGAGACGGAGGAATCGAGTTGGCCCAATTACCAGAAGCTGGCGGCGCTGTACATCATCCAAAATCAAAACGCGGCCAAAGAACCGGAAAGACCGATGTTGTATTCGGCATCTCCGGCGCCGGTCAAAGCCTATGCGTCTGAAAAAGTAGGCAGCTACGGCGACAGCGATTTTTTGCAGGCCGTCTCCGACATGGCCCCGGCAAGAGCGTGGGAGGTCATGGACGAGCTGATGGACAGCCTTAAAATCGTCAACGAGCGCGTGTACAACAGCGTAATGCGGAAGCTCGAAAAATGAGAATACCCCCGTCGTAAGGCGGGGGTGTTCTTTTGGGCATAATTAACCTTTGGGAACACCAAGGGCAAATATGCCTAACGGGGCGTTACAAAAAACGCGCCGTCGTCATCTGCGTCAATTCTCCGGATAAAGCGCGTCCAAAATTCCTTTTTTTCTTCCCGGGAGTAAGTGTCATATTCAGCAAGTCCATTTCGCAGCGCGTCAAGGTTTGTTTTCGGCTTTTCCTCTACCGCTTCAAGGGATTTTTTCAAGCTCGCATACTCCTGCTTGTATTCGTCCAGCTCGATCAAGTCGTTAAGATAAAGCGTTTTCAGCTTGCTCATTTTCTTTCGTATCGCGTCCGCGCTTTGCGTGGGCTTTTTTTCTGCCTTTTTGTAATAGCGATTGTTTCGCTCGGCAATCCCTTCAAGCTCATGCAATAAATAATCTTCCAGCGCGTCTTCGCGGATCCTCTTTTTGTGCTGGCACGCGGAATTGTCGAGCATGCGGGTCCTGCAACGGTAGTATGTATAAATCTGCTTTGCCGTTTCCGATTGCATCGTTTTCCCACATTCTTTGCAATGCAACAGGCTGGAGAACAGATAAACGCGATCGGTCTCAACTCCTGCGCAGCGCTGCGACCGCTGGCGGAGAATATCATTTACAATGTCAAAATCCTGCTTACTTATTAGCGCGGGGCAAGCGTCCTCGATGCCGTACACCTCACCAATATAAAGCCGGTTCCGGAAATAGTTTACATACTTGGTATACGCCCTGTCAATCCCCCACGTCTCGAGCATATACTTCTTTACGCCAAGCACGCTTTGCAGTCTGATATACGCCGCAAACATATCTCGTGCGGCATCTGCCGTATCGTTATCAATCTGGTATTGCCTGTCCTTAACAATATACCCTAAAGGCGCTTTAGACCCTGCCGGTTGGCCTTTTGCCCGTTTGCCGTCGTTGATAAATTTGATCCGCTCGCTTGTGCGGTCGGCCTCGTCCTGCGCGACGGAAAGCATGATATTGACCTTCAATCGCCCGGACGCAGTGCGCGTCTCGTAGTCCTCTTCCGTCGCTTGCCATGTCACGCCGTATTTGTCCAGTTGCGTTTGCACGTCGTAGTATCCTGCGACATTACGAAACCATCGGTCGAGCTTGATAAACAAGATCGTGTCTACCTTCCTCGCTTTGCAATCGTCCAGCAGCCGCAGGAGCGCAGGGCGCTTTTTGTACGGCTTGCGCGCGGATATGCCCGCGTCCTCATATATGCCTACCACGGTCATTTTATTTGCTTTGGCATACCTTGTCAGCGTGTCCCGCTGCTCTTGCAGGGACAGGCCATGCCGCGCCTGTTCCTCGCTGGACACGCGGATATACAATGCCGCTCTCATCGAATCCCCCTCCAAAATCCGTAATCTATGCAGTGAAAATCAATGTACGCGCACCACACAGCAAGCATAGCAATGATGACAAACATTATAGCAATCACGCCGTTTCGGATACGCACGCCGCGCCGCATGATCTCAATGGTATCGGCCTTTGCGTCAACATGGCGTTCCAGCTCATCATTCCGCGCTTGCAAAGTTTCCTCGGTCGGCGTCAAGTGTTCGGAAATTCCGAACGCTTCATCAAGCGATATTCCAAGCGCTTTGCAGATCGGCGCGACGGTGTAGATGGACGGAGATTTCGAAAACTTGGAAAAGAAGTTCTGCACGGTGGACAGCGGCACGCCGGAATCGTCTGAAATGTCTTGATAGGTCAGTTTCAATTCTTCTTTACGGATTCTACACACTTCTTGAATGTTCATTTACGCCACCTTAATTTATTCCGATTTTCGCGCCGCAAAGTCGCAAGATGAGGTCTTGTCGAGCCATGTCGAACGCTGCCTTATTGCAAGGCTTCGGCATTGAATTACCAAGCCAAAGTGGGCTACGGTAAATACAAGCAGCGGCGGCCGATCCCCGCTGTCTGCAAAAAGCCCTCGCCGTTGTTGCAGAGGCGGCGAGGGCTAACCTTACTTCATACCAAGGAGCTTGCCAAGTTTTCTTTGCCGCCCTGCTTTGGTCGTTGGGATCCCAGTTCCTTTTGAAATTTTCCTTTTCATCTTCGTGATTCCGAGCGCACGTTTCCAACTAAAGGACAGGCCGGGGATCTTCATTATTGATTCACCACCCTTTCAACTTTTTCAATCATCTTAGCGCATAGATCGCGCCCATGCTTGAGACTTTCTTCCGGCATTTGGTCGGCATACTCGTCAACGATAGCCGCGATGCTTTGAGCCTTTTTTACCTGCCCGCGAGATAGGCCGAAAATATGCACAGTTTCTTTTTGGATGTACCGAGAAAGAAAACTGTTTGTATGGGTAGCCTTTTCGTTTTGCAGCATTTTGGCGCATTCGTTCGGGGAAACCCTTCCACCAGCCATACACTTAGTATCGCCACCTGCGACCTCTGCTATCTGCGCTACGGTTTGCTCTGCAAGCTTGTACCGGGAAAAGTATGTTTCGATGTTATCCGTATTGGCAATGATGCGAATGCAGTCGGCAAATATTTGCGATTGACGCTTAACAAAGGCAGTTTCCGCAGCGGTCATTTTTTTCTTGCCGAAAAGCGAGCCTAAAATACCCATTTACGCTTCCCCAATCTTTTGCAAATATTATAATTTTGTTGCACAGCGCCGTGCAGCAAACGCCTGTTGTGGGAATAGGCATGAATACCGAAAAGGAGGTCGAAGCATGGACGCACAGGTGCAAGCGGCGGTGGCGCTTTATCTGCTCCTAACGCCGAAGCAGAAAGACGAAATGCTCGCGCTGATTGAGCGCATCCTCGCGGAGGAGGAGCAAAAAATAGCCTTAGAGCAAAACGGAGGGACGCAAGATGTTGTGTAATTACGCGAAATGTGATACAATAAAGTATCAAGAAATGCTGGCAGAAGCCTTTGACCTGATACAAAAGTTATCCGACGAACAACTTCAAAAAATCATGGAGGCTCTAAAATGAAAATTTGGGCGATCAGTAAAGAAAAAGGCGTCGAGTATGAAATCGGCCTGGAATGTGACGGCATGGATCGCGAGACCGCAATGACCGAGCTTTACCGAATGGCGCGAAACCTGTTTACCGGGGAACTTGAAATGTTTTGGAAAGAGGGCGAAGCCGGAAAGGCCGCATTTTAACCGTTGGCTTTCCGCTTGCATTCGATCACGGCATTTAACTGCTTCGAGATCGCGTCGCAATTTGGGCTGAACCGCTGCACCAATCCGTTGAGTTTGTCGACCTCGACCGCCATTTCCTCGGTTGCCTTTGCCCGATAAACGGCGACGGCATCGGTCGCGTCATGGAAATCATTCGGAGACGGGTATTTTGCGTAAAGGGAAACGGCAGATACCATTTTATCAAAATCGGCGTCGCAGGCCGTTTCCTTTTCGTGCGCCCATATTGTTTGCAGCTTTTTGATTTCTGCCTTTGCCGCCTGTTTTGCAACGATCCATGCGACAATGCCGGAAATAGCAGCACAGCCGAGTGAAATGATGATTTCTTTCATTGTTCTTCCTCAAAAGCAGCGCGGCCCATTTTTATAAACCGCTCCAGCTTTTCCGGCGGCAATGACAACACAAATTGAATAGCGGTCTTCTGCAACTCCGTATAGCCCTCGCCCTCTGTGGCGGGGGCTTTTTTTACGCCCTCGGTCTTCGGATCGGGGGCGCTTTCTTTTGCGCCTTTTTTCGGCAGAACAGGAAGCTCGTCTCCATCCAGCTCGGCAAGGGTGATGCCGAAATGGTCGGCGATCTTCTGCCGCGTTTTTGGATATGGGATGCACTCCCCGGACTTCCAATTCAAAACGCTCTGGATGTTTACACCGATAATTTTTGCAAAACGATACGATGAGTAGCCTTTGCCATCCATACAAAAATTAAAATTTACAGTAAATCCCATAAAAATAACAGTCTAACTTTGGTTGTTTTGACGGTCGAATTTAGCTTGACTATTAGTCTAACTTCGACTACAATAGATGTTGTGGAAAGTCAATAAAAGACCAGACCACCCCGACAAATCGAGCTGGTGAGAAACATATAGTTGTCGCAAACTTAGAGTATCACCAATGCTCCAATTTGTCAATATATTTAATCAAAGTTGGAGGTGAAATTGAACGAATTTTTTACAAAAGCTGTTGGAAGACATTCGTTTTTCCATGTTTCCGCTATCGAAAGAGGCACACTCCATGTTGCTGAAAGTATGCCGCGGAGAGGTTACCAATCTTGAGCAGTTGACGATGGACGACGTTCCCGCTATCGCGGAGCTGTTAAGGCGCAAAATGATTATTGTGTATGAAATCGGCAAGCCATCCGATGGCGACCCAAAGAGGCCGGGAGAGAAGCGCACCGGCTAAAGCGGAAAACACAGCGATTTTCCATTCATGCAAGAAAACTTTTCTTACCTTGGCTTGTTCATCTGCTTCTAACTCGAAATAGTGCAGCCCCAGATTTGACGGCTGAATATCGTATATCTTCCCGTCACGTTCTTTGGTGTATGTGATAAGCCCCATTGCTGAAAGCGTTTCGATGATTTGCTCGGAGCTTACATCACTTTTTAGATTGTGGTCGAGATATGCGGGGCCAATGGTGTGCATCGGTTCTCGGTGTTGGTGGAAATCAAGAATGAGCTGCATGGCGGCATCGCGCGTTTTCTTAGGTACTGGCATAAAAAATTCCCCTCCAATACTCCAATTTTAACATTTGAAGTAGCAAAGGGCAATAGGGAAGGAGGATATTGATTGAGTTTTCCTGAGAATCTGGCTCGGCTGCAAGCCGAGCGCGGCGAGACGAATTACCGTCTTGCAAAAGAAATCGACGTATCGCAGACGTCGATCAAAAACTGGAAAGAGAGCGTGTGCCACCCGCACCCGCGCCAAGTCAAGAAGCTGGCAAAGCACTATGGCGTTACCGTGGATGTGCTGCTGAAATCCAGCGATGGGCAGTAAAAAATGCCCCGCCCAATGTTGCAGCATCGAGCGGGGCGGGTGGGACAAATCTCACCACAAGATATTGTGTCCGTGCTTATTGTAGCACGGAAGAAAGGAAAAGGCAATGAGAAAAAAGCCAGAGTATAAAATCATTTGGGTCACGCCCCCTGACCCCGTAAAGCTGGGGACGATCATGGGCGAGATTTACGCACGCGGTCGCGGCCTTGAGTTTGTCGGCCTTGTGCCGAACGAGAAGAAGGGAGAAAAGTCATGAGCACGCTGTTTATCTTTATCGGCATCGGCACCGTGACGCATTGGTTTATGCGGGCGCTGGACAAGCTGGAGGGCGGGGCATGAAAAAGCCGGATATTGCCCGCGTACTGGAGTGGGCGATGTTTATAGTGATTATTGGTCTTTTGATTGTAATTACATCCGCGGTCGTTGCATTGGCTATTTCGCTTTTTAGCTCAAACGCAGAAGCAAAAGCGCCGTACAAGGGCGAGCCGCCGGTCGTCGAAGACAAGCTCCCCGGCGAGGACAAGCCCGCAGAGGGGATCGCGGTGCTCGACATCGGCGAACCGATTGGTGAGTTCCGGCTGACCGCCTATTGCCCGTGCATGAAGTGCTGCGGCAAGACGGACGGCATCACCTCGACCGGCACGACCGCCACCGAGGGCCGCACGATCGCGGTTGACCCTCGCGTGATCCCTTACGGCTCCACCGTCACGATCTACTTTGCCGACGGCACGAGCCATACATACACCGCCGAGGACTGCGGCGGCGCGATCAAGGAGAACCGCATCGACGTGTTCTTTGACGACCATCAGGCCGCGCGGGAGTTTGGCGTACAAACCGCTTACGTTTACAAGGAGGTGTCGCCATGACAGACGATGCTTTGCGTTTGCTGTCTGCTCTCGGCGAGGGCGAGGACAATGCTATGACGCGCGGCGCCCTATGCGCCCTGCTCGGCTTGCCGGACCGCACTGTGCGCAAGCTCATCGAAGAAGCGCGGCGAGAGGAAACGGAGGACGGCCCATTTATCGTCAACGCCTGCGAGGGCAAGGGCTACTTCCTCGCCCGCAATGCCGACGAGATCGAGCGTCACTACCGCGGCGAATACTCCCGCGCGATGGCGATCTTGGTACGCACGAAGGGCGAGCGGAAATTTTTGAAGAAAGCGGGTCGGCTATGATGTATCAATGCGAGAGCTGTCACGCGATTTTTACGGAGCCATACACCTATATGGAGCGTGAAAACCTCGATGGGGAAAACGGCTGGTATTACGCCGAGCGGGCGATCTGCCCGTACTGCGGCGAAGAATGGTTTGAGGAAATGGAGGAGACTGAAGATGGTAACGAAGATACCGATTGACGGCATGAGCCGCGAGGAATGGCTTGCGGAGCGCCGGAAGAGCCTCGGCGGCAGCGACATGGGCGCTTTGCTGGGACTGAACAAATACCGCTCCCCGTATGCGGTGTGGGCGGAGAAAACGGGGCTGATCGGCGAGACGCCCGACAATGAAGCCATGCGGCAGGGCCGCGATCTGGAGGAGTATGTCGCGTGCCGCTTCGAGGAGGCAAGCGATAAGGTCGTCCGGCGCGTGAATTACATTCTGCGCAACGACGACGCGCCGCATCTCCATGCGAACATCGACCGCCGCATTCTCAAGGAGAGCGCCGGTCTGGAGTGCAAGACCGCCTCGGCATTGAGCATGAAAAACTATGTGGGCGGCGAATTCCCTGAAAGCTACTACGCGCAATGCGTGACCTACCTCGCCGTGACCGGCTGGAAGCGCTGGTATCTGGCGGCGCTGGTGCTGAACAAGGCTTTTTTCATCTATCAGGTCACGACCGTGCCGGACGACGAATGCCCCGCGTGGTGCGAGAGCAGCGTCTATGTCTCGCCGGACGAGATCGCGGCGCTCAAACGCTGCGCGGCGGACTTCTGGACGGCTCATGTTGAGACCGGAGAGCCGCCCTCTCCGGACGGCGCAGAGGACACCACGGAAATGCTGGAAACGATCTACGCCGGAGGCGGCGGCTGCGTAGAGCTGTTTGGCAGAGAGACCGCGCTCGCGCAGTATTTTGAGCTGATCGGCGAAAAGAAGGAGCTGGAAACGCGCATCGAGACCATCAAGCAGACCATTATGCAGGACATGGGCGACGCGGAAAGCGCCGAGTGCGGGCGCTATTCCGTTTCGTGGGCGGCGCAGAGCCGCTCCACCTTTGACGCAAAGGCATTCGCGAAAGACCATCCCGACGCAGACCTCGGCAAGTATTACAAGCAAACCACATTCAGAAGATTTTCGATTAAGGAGGGCAAAGCATCATGAAAGAGGGACTTATCCAGAACGCGCAGACCACGCAGGCCGTGAAGAGCGGCAAGCCGCTGACCATGCAAGACTACATCAAGAAGATGGAGGGCGAGATCGCAAAGGCGCTTCCGAGCGTCATTACGCCGGAGCGCTTCACCCGCATCACGCTCTCCGCGCTCAGCGCGAACAAGCAGCTCGCGCAGACCACGCCGCAGAGTTTCCTCGGCGCGATGATGACCGCCGCGCAGCTCGGCATGGAGCCGAACACCCCGCTCGGACAGGCGTACCTGATCCCCTACAAGAACCACGGCACATTGGAGTGTCAGTTCCAGCTCGGCTATAAAGGGCTCATTGATCTGGCGTACCGCAGCGGCGAGGTCAACATCATTCAGGCGCAGGTGGTCTATGAGAACGACGAGTTCGAATACTCCTTCGGTCTGGAACCGAAACTCACCCACCGCCCCGCGAGCGGCGAGCGCGGAGAGCCGCGCTTCGTCTACGCCATGTTCCGCACAAAGGACGGCGGCATGGGCTACGATGTGATGAGCGTGGAGGACATTCGCGCCCACGCGAAGCGCTTTTCCAAGGCATACAGCAACGGCCCGTGGCAGACCAACTTTGAGGAAATGGCGAAGAAAACCGTCTTGAAGCGCGTGCTGAAATACGCCCCGCTCAAGAGCGATTTCGTCCGCGCGGTGGCAGCGGACGAGACCGTCAAGACGAAGATCGACGCGGATATGTATTCTGTGCCGGACGAGACCGTGATCGAGGCGGAGAGCTACGAGGTAGACGAGGGCACCGGCGAAGTGATCGACAATGAACAGAGGGAGGAATCAATATGAGCATGAATCGAGTTTGCATTATGGGCCGCCTGACGCGCGCCCCCGAGCTGCGCCGCACACAGAGCGGAACAGCTGTCACATCTTTCACGCTTGCCGTGGACGATGATTTCAAGGACAAGCTGAGCGGCGAGCGCAAAACGTATTTCATTGATGTTGTGGCATGGAGGCAGACCGCTGAGTTTGTCAACCTGTATTTCGCAAAGGGCCGCATGGCTATCGTGGACGGGCGCTTACAGTCTCGCAAATGGGACGACAAGGACGGCAACAAGCGCACGACCGTCGAGGTAATTGCCGACAGCGTATACTTCGGCGACAGCAAGCGGCAAGAGGGTAACGATAGCCCTGCATCATACAGTACCGCAGAGAGCACGCCAGACGGCTTTGCCGAGCTTGAGGACGATGGCGATCTTCCGTTTTGATGGAGGTGCAGCATGAGATACGAGGTGCATATCGTTTCACCGCACGATAAGGCGGTCATTGTCTTGCCAGAAGTGTCCGAGAGCGACGCGACCGATATTGCAGAGGTCATGACGCGATACGGCGCGATTGTTTCCCTGCTGGCAAAGCCGAAGGAGTAAAGCGATGGAGCGTAATCAATTCACTTTTTACCGAAGTTACAGGGACGCGTTGCGAGCGCTCAACGCAAAAGACTTTAAGGCCGTTGTGCTGGCAATCTGCGATTATGCGCTTGATGAAAGCGAGCCATGTCTTTCTGGCGTTCCCTGCGCTGTTTTCACTTTGATTCGTCCAACGTTGGACAGCGGTCGCAACAAAGCAGCGAATCGACAGAACAAAACGAAAACAAAAGAAGAACAGAGTGGAAACAAATCGGAACAAACTCGAAAGGAGAAAGAGGGGGAGAAAGAGAACGAGAGAGAGAGAGAGAAAGAGAACGATAGTTCTCTCTCTATATCTCTCTCACGAAAGGCTCCCACGTTTGACGAGGTTGCCGAATATGCCAAGCTGCGCGGAGGGCTTATTGACCCCAAACCCTTCTACGAGTTTTACTCCGTCGCCGGTTGGAGGGACACCGAGGGCAAGCCGGTCTACAACTGGCAGCAGAAATTCCAGCTATGGGAAAAGCGCGAGCTGGAGAAGAAAGGGGGCGCGATGAATGGACATGGTCACGATACTGGAAGAGATGCGAAAAAATGGAACGTCCCCGGAGCCGTCAATCTCTGAAGAATGTCCGCTCTGCGGCGGCGTTGGATACACCGTGCGGAGGGCAGCAGACGGAAACGCGGAGTATCGGGAGTGCAAATGCGCCATCCGCAAAAGGAATCTGCAACGCATCGAAAGAAGCGGGCTTAAAGAGCTTTTGCAGAGATGCACGATGGAAAACTACCGCGCGACTGAGCCGTGGCAGAAGCAGGCCAAAGAGGCAGCGGAACGCTATCTTGCCGATTGGCGCGGAAGATGGTTTTACGCCGGTGGAAGCCCCGGCAGCGGAAAAACGCATCTTTGCACGGCGATGTGCGGAAAGCTCATGGATGCCGGATTACCGGTGCGCTATGTGCAATGGCGTGCGGATATTCCAGCCATCAAAGCAAAGGTCAACGATGCCGAGGCATATCAAGATGCCATTGATCCGCTGAAAAGCGTCAAGGTGCTGTGCATCGATGATTTTCTCAAGGGGACGGCGACAGAGGCCGATCGCAACATTGCGTTTGATTTGCTCAATGCGCGGTATATCAAGCCAAGCCTTGTGACAATCATTAGCTCCGAGTGGACGATCTCGCGTGTGTTGGACTGGGACGAGGCGATAGGCTCGCGCATTGCGGAGCGGTCGAAAGGCTGCGTGTTGAACATTACTGGGTCCAAAAACTACCGGCTGAAATGAAAGAATACCCGTTAGGAGGAGACATGACAGAATACACCAACACGCCGATCCTGCCCGAGAAAGCAAAAGAGTTGATGTCCCTTGACACCGAGTACAAGGAGATCATCACCTATGGCAAGATCGAGGAGTGGTTTACGGCATGGGACGGGAAAGTCTATGTGAGCTTTTCCGGCGGCAAGGATTCAACCGTGCTGGCCTACCTTGCCGCAAACTGGCTCTCACATTTCCGCACGCCGCCGTGGCCGCTGAACCTCGTATTTGTCAATACGGGGCTGGAATATCCGGAAATTCAGAAGTTCGTAAACGAATATACGGACTGGCTGCGGCGCGAGTTTCCCCGCGTGACCGTCAACCTACGCCGTCTGCGTCCGAAGATGAACATTCGGCAAGTCGTGCGAAAGTACGGGTATAGTATCATTGGTAAAGACGTAGCGCACCGGATAGAAACCGCGCGGCGTTCACCAGATAGCCGAAGTATGAAGCTATTGCGTGGGGAAGTCTTGCGCACCGATGGGGAAAAGAGCATATACAACTGCGAAAAGTGGGAGTATTTGCTTTCGGCTCCATTCCTCATATCAGACAAGTGTTGTGAAATTATGAAAAAGTCCCCATCAAAGAGCTATGAGCACCGAGTGGATGTCAAGCCCATGACGGCAACAATGGCGGAGGAAAGTCTTCTGCGGATGCAAAAATGGCGCGAAACCGGTTGTAACGCCTTTGAGGGAAAGCGGCCAATGGGGAAGCCCATGAGCTTCTGGACGCAGCAGGACATACTACGGTTTATCGTAGATCGGCATATCCCTATCGCAAGTGTCTACGGCGATATCGTAGCCAGTGACGGCGAGAACGACTACACCGGAACGCTGATCGACTGCAAACTGCACTGCACGGGCTGCCAGCGCACGGGGTGCATGTTCTGCGCGTTCGGGGCACATCTCGAAAAGGGAGAAAACCGGTTTGAGCGCATGAAGCACACGCACCCGAAGCACTACGACTTCTGCATCGGCGGCGGGGAGTTTGACCCCGCGGACGGGCTATGGGAGCCCAACGAAAAGGGGCTTGGCTATGGTCGGGTTCTGGATTACATCGGAGTGAGGTATTGAGATGAAGGTTTTAGTTGCCTGCGAGGAATCGCAGGAAGTGTGCAAGGCGTTCCGAGCGCTGGGGCATGAGGCGTATTCCTGCGACATTCAGGAGCCGTCCGGCGGGCATCCTGAGTGGCACATCCTTGGGGACGCGGTAAAACTTGCTCAAATGCCTATTAGCGTTTTCAAAACGATGGACGGGAAAGAGCACTGTGTTGAGTGGGACTTGCTGATTGCCCATCCCCCATGCACGTATCTCAGCAATGCGGGAGCGCGGCATTTGTGGAAAGACCATCAACTGCAAGCTGACCGTGTAATGCTTGGGATAAAGGCACGGGACTTCTTCATGGAAATTTTACCGCTCCCCAATTCCTTTGAGAGCAGTTGAAAATCCTATCCCAAGCAGAGTTTTTTGCATGCCGGAATATTCGCAGGCAATTCAGCCGTATCAGTTTGGGCATCCGTATACCAAAAAAACTTGCCTGTGGCTGTGCAATCTTCCAAATCTTGCCCCAACAGATATTGTGTCTCCGGTTGCAACATGGTGTCCAAGCGGCAGTTACAGCCACAAGCACGGCGAGCAACACAAAGGGATGTTCACAACAGACCGGGCGAAGAACCGCGCAAAAACCTTCCCCGGCATCGCCAAAGCAATGGCGGAGCAATGGGGCGGAGACATAAGGGAGAAATTATGAGAGATACAAACCTCGTAAATGCGCTGCGTGAGCACGCAGAATGGGCGGAGGGGAACCAGTGGGAAACGCCCATTACCCTGTGCGACGATCTGGTGGAAGCCGCTGACTTGATCGAGGCGCAGGCGAAAGAAATTGACGCACTGCGGAACGAACTGTGCCTGAAATGCGGAAACTACACGCTGGCCCATGAGGGGGCCTGTGACGGGTGCAAATGGAGGGATATGTGATGGACGCTGTGAAGTTTATCAAAGAACGCGACCGAATGTGCCGCTTTTACCACCATGCCGGGGACTGCTATCAATGCCCCGCAAAAGACTGCGAGTGCAGTGCATTGGAAGGAATGGTTGATGATGACAACATTGTGACCATCGTCGAGGAATGGTCTGCTGCGCACCCGCGCAAGACGCAGCAGAGCGTGTTTTTAGAGCAGTGGCCTAACTGCATGATGGGCAATGACGACGTTGTCAGGATGTGTCCAAGAAATGTTGACAAGATGCATGCCTGCAATGCACCGCTCTTTGCTGGGTGCACCGACTGCCGCCGTGAGTTTTGGATGCAGGAGGTGGAGTGATGGAACGACTGACGAAGCGAGACACCGATGGACAGGCAATGATGGACTGCGAGAAGTGCAAAGCGGATTGGACAGGTAAGCATGGTAAGCCGATGGTTGACTGCACCGCGCTGTACTGCCGCAATCGCCTCAAGGCTCGCCTTACCGCCTACGAGGACACGGGGCTTGAACCGGAGGAAGTTGAAAGGTCTAAACTGGAAATCGAAGCCGGATGCGTTAAAGCAATAGCCAGAACGTACGGAATTGACATCAATCGCCTACGGAAACTGGCCGAGGCCGACAGAGCCGGTCGGCTGGTGGTGCTGCCGTGCAAGGTGGGAGATACGGTATGGGCAACAAGAAATCCGTGGACGGGTAAATTGCTAAAAAAACCATTAGATGCCTACGTCAATGGCATGAAGATGTATTCCAACGGGTTATATGTGAATTTGCTTTTCGATACCCGTAAAATCAACGGGACGAGGGATTACGAGATCAACCATATTGGCAAGACCGTATTCCTCACCCGCGAGGAGGCGGAGAAAGCATTGGAGGCGATGAAGGATGAATGAATTGAAACCATGCCCGTTCTGCGGGGGAATAGAAATTGTCATTCGGTCAGTATCTGGTATCTTCCCAAGGAGTTCGTACCAACGCACATACAAATATATTCAATGTCGGAGCTGCTTTGCAAGAACGGGAGATTACGCTACAAGACCGAGAGCAATCGAAGCGTGGAATAGGAGGGTTGACAATGGCAACTTGTGGATGCCTGTTTATGAAAGCGAAATGACCGGATGGGATCCCGCAGTTGCAGGACGCGACCCGATCGGCGGATATATCTGCTCTGCCTGCAAAGAGGAAGCTGTTTACGACTGCAACAACAAGTTTGTTCTGTCGAACTACTGCCCACACTGCGGGGCTAGGATGGAAGGAAGTAATGAGCATGAGACTGATTGACGCCGAGTTATTGGAAGAACAGTTCGGAATTTCCGACGCAGATATTTTAGCAAAAGAAGAAATCCGATACGCCCTCACCGTGGATGCCGTAGTTGTGACACGGTGCGAGGACTGCAAGCACTTCAAGAGCTACGGAACGACGTCGCTACGCATAGATGGAAAAAACATCAAGGCTGGGTGGTGTCATAGACGGGCTCGGTACGACGAGGAGTACAGGATGCCGCCGGACGGTTTCTGCTCCTACGGCGAGCGGAGGGAGGGATGACGGATGATGGGCTATCCATATTTTTCATTGCGCGATTTGCGTAAGATGGAACGCACGTTGGCAGTCTCAGACGCGACGATGGGAAGATATTGCAAACGCACGCAGAAAAAGCGGCGCAAGGATGCAAGGCGGAACGGGAGGGGAAAATGAGCCTGACGGTATCTGACCTTGCGCGTCTCGGGCCTGCTGCACAAAAACAGGTGGTTGAAAAGGTGCTTGCTCAAAAAACGGGCAAGTACCACAACCGCAAAACCGTGCGGCATGGCATTACGTTTGACAGCAAGCACGAGGCAGATCGCTACGATGAGCTGCGGCTGCTTTTGAAAGCGGGGGAAATACACGATTTGAAGCTGCAGCAGACATACAAGCTCGTGGGGGTGCAGAGAACGCCAACAGGAGCCGCTGTGAGGGCAGTAACATACATCGCCGACTTCGTGTATACCCGCGGCGGGAAAACGATTGTAGAGGACGCAAAGGGCTTTAAGACAAAGGACTATATCATCAAGAAAAAACTAATGCTGGAGCGATTCGGCATCTGGGTGGAGGAAGTGTAAATGGCAAATCAAAGCGAAACACTCTGCTGGACCTGTAAGAACGCCTGCGGAAAATGCCCTTGGTCGGGATGCGACAAGGAAACGCGGAAGCTGAAGTGGCAGCCGGTGGAAGGTTGGCACGCGATCAGAACAAAGGTTTTGATGAATTCTTGCGGCGGCGCTCGTAGGCATTACGAAACAAGCTACATTGTCACGGCTTGTCCGCAGTACGAGGTGGGATGATATGAGCTGCTTTAACTGTCAGGAGCGGCACGTCGGCTGTCATTCGACATGTGAGCGATATGCTGCGTGGCTGCAAGAAAAGAAAGAGGCAAAAAGCAACGAAACGGCCAGCGTAGCCGAAGAAAGCGCGATGATCAATTACATTCAAAGGTCAAAAGACCGATACAAACGGAGGGTGGGGAGAAAATGATCGAATATCCCTATTGCGTCTATCCGGCGCTGAAAAAGGTTTTCTGCGAGCGGCAGTACACGCGCCGCCAGCTTGCCGATGCGGTAGGCATTTCCAAAAGCAACATCTGGTGGTGGCTGTCTGGCAACAATCAGCACACCATCGACGTGATCAAAGGCATCCTCAGAGAGAGCGGCCTGACGTTTGAGGAAGCGTTTGGAGGTGCGGAATGAAAGTAGGCGACAAGGTGCGGGCGCAGTTTATGACGGTGCCGGAGGAGTTTCCGGGCAAGGCGCGCGGCGAAAAGCTGTACCCGATCCGCGCCGGCGTGGTGACGTACATCCATCCGCAGAGGCGCTATGTGACCGTGGCGATCATGGTAGACGGCAAGGAGATCAAAGAGAGTTTCCGACCGGAGGAGGTGCTGGCATGAACGCGTTTCCCGAGCGCTTGAAGCGCTTGCGGGAGAGAAAGAGAATAAAGCAATATGTCTTATCTGAACTGTGCGGTCTGCACCGTGACGCGGTGAGGCGGTACGAGGCAGGGGAGGCTACGCCCACAACGGACGCATTGGAAAGCATTGCCGACAAGTTCGGGGTGTCGGTCGATTATCTGCTCGGACGGACGGATAATCCGATGACCGTGGACGATTATCTAAAAAAATTTTGAAAATTCCCCTTTTAAGGGGAAAAATAAGAAAATCCTATGCAAAAATAGAGGCGTGATGGGGCGAGGCTCTTCACGCCTCTGCTTTTTCATCTGTTTCCTCCTCCCTTGATAGCCCGCCCTTCGGGGCGGGCGGTTGAGGGCAATATGCGGCATAGGTGCCCCGTAAGGGGAGACCACAGCGAGTGACGGGGACTTCCCCTGAAGCGCTAAAGCAGGGCGGGACTGCAATGCCGTACCAATCACACAAGCGGGCGAGGAAGCGCGAGAAGTTAAGTACACACAAGCTGTGGCCACAGCGGCGGACAGTTAATCCGCAAAAACAGTGTGCGGCTGATGAAAAGGCGCAGCGCAGTGTGATTGTGCTGGCAGCTCGGAAAGACGAGCACCCACCCCCTCAATGCAGACGTAGCTCAGTCGGTAGAGCACCGCGCCAGGAGGTATGTCGTTGGTTCGAGTCCCACCGTCTGCACCATAGGCGTGACCTCTTGCCTCGCAGCCGCACGGAGCGTAAGCCTGCGGAAGTGGTCTTTCCTGTGCGCTGTACGAAAGCGGCAGGACGAAGAAATTTATGTATTGGCTGGCACCGGCTTTGTAAAGATGAACGGATGCGACCGACGTACCGGCGCAGGGCTGAAAAGTTCCGTGGGATACCGGCATTGCTGCACTCTGCGCGAGTGCCGAGGCGTTCAATGGATGTGGTGTGGTGGCGGCAATCGTATGATTAGGCCGCTGTGTAAGCAATTCAAACAGAGCGCAATGCCGGAACCCTGTGAAAAGACTAACGCCCAATGTGGGCGGCGTTGTAGCCCATCGGGGCGGGTAAAGTCTGCTATGTAAGGCCAAGGGGCGGGGGCTGGTAGCAAATAAATGCGACAAAAGAGGTGGTGGTGAGTGCCATTAACAGCAAAACAAGAGAGGTTCGTGCAAGAGTATCTTGTGGACTTGAATGCCACTCAAGCCGCCGCAAGAGCCGGATACAAGAACGCCGAAAAGGGTAGGCAGTTAGTTACGAATGGTAACGTTTCAGCTGCTATCCAGAAAGCAAAGGCGGAAAGGCAGAAACGGACGGAAGTAACGCAGGACTATGTTATAGAAAAACTCAAAGAAATAGCAGACAAGCCTGCGTCTGATTGCACGGAAAGCGATTTGAAATATGCGAATAAGCTAAAAGCGCTTGAAATGCTGGCGAAGCATACGGGTGTGTTCGACAAGCAAGACAACACAAGCGCCGATTCCGTTGTCAAGGTGATTATCGATGTCTGACATTCGTTTATCCGAGAAAATCGGCCCTGCGTTTTACGATATCGCGCATGATGTTTTTCGTCATGGGCATACGCACTACGATTTCAGCGGCGGGCGCGGCTCGCTGAAATCCTCCACGGTATCAATTATCGTTCCGCTTCTGCTGGTTGGGAATCCGGGCACTCACGCGCTCGTTCTGCGCAAAGTGGCAAATACGATCCGCGATAGCGTTTATGCGCAGTACATTTGGGCAATCGGTGAGCTGGGCATGGCAGCGTATTGGGAAGCAAAGGTTTCCCCAATGGAGCTGATCTATAAGCCGACAGGCCAGAAGATTATGTTTCGCGGTTCTGACGACCCCATGAAAATCAAATCTATCAAAGTGCCATTTGGGTATATCGCGGTGACGCACTTTGAAGAGAAAGACCAGTTTGCCGGACGCGCGGAGATACGAAACATTTTGCAGTCGACCATGCGCGGCGGCTCGGTGTTTTGGAATTTTGAGAGCTATAACCCGCCTATTTCGCGCGACAACTGGGCGAACAAGGACAGTTTGGAAGAGCGCGCTGACCGGCTTTGCCACAAGTCAACATATCTGCAAGCGCCGCCTGAATGGTTGGGCGAACAGTTTCTTGCGGAAGCGGAACACCTGAAGGAGACGGACGAGCGCGCATATCAGCACGAATATCTCGGTATTCCGGTCGGCACGGGTGGCAATGTGTTTGAAAATTTGGAGCTGCGAGAGATTACCGACGAGGAAATGTCGCACTTTGACCAAATCTATCAGGGCGTTGACTATGGGTGGTTCCCTGATCCGTTCGCCTTTATCCGGCTGCACTACGACCGTGCGAGAGAGACCATTTACCTGATGGACGAGATATACCAAAACAAGCTCACAAACGAGGCAAGCGGGAACATCATCATCCAGCGCGGGTACAAAGATGCTTATATCACTTGCGACAGCGCTGAGCCTAAGAGTGTAGCGGACTACCGCGCTATGGGGCTTCCAGCAAAGGCGTCGGTCAAAGGCCCCGGTTCTGTTGACTACGGTATGAAGTGGCTCCAGCGGCGCAAGATCGTCATAGACCGGAAACGCACGCCAAACGCATATAACGAGTTCGTGAATTACGAATATGAACGGAATAAAGACGGCGACATCATCAGCGGGTATCCTGATGCAAATAACCATTTGATCGATGCCACAAGATACGCTTTAGAGCGTATTTCTCGCCAGATGGGAGTTATCGCATGAGCAATGCAGTTATCTTAAAACTTAGCGAGCTTGGCTATACCACGATCCCCGAATCGTTTTACAGCAAGGTTGCGGAGTGGAAAAGCTGGTATCAGGGGAATGTAAAGGGCTTCCACAATTACCGCGTCCGTAACGGTGAAAGCATGGTCAACTGCAAGCGGTATTCCCTCGGAATGGGAAAGAAGCTGTGCGAGGATTGGGCGAATCTGCTCATGAACGAGAAAGTGCAGATAACGCTTGAAGGGAATAAGGAGCAGGAATTTATTGACCGCATCTTGACGGAGAACAATTTTACCGTTAAGGCGAATGAGATGCAGGAAATGAAGTCTGCGCTTGGCACGGTGGCATACATTCCCCGCGTGGTGGGGCAGGAGGTCAACGAGAGCGGCGAGATCGTACCCGGCAACGCCTCCGGCATTGTGCTAGACTATGTGACCATCGAAAATATCTATCCGCTGGCATGGCAGAATGGATATATCAGCGAGTGCGCGTTTTCCTCTGTAGTTACAAGGGGTGGGCGCGATTACCTCTATCTGCAAATCCATCGCAAAGAGGATGGCGGCGAATACGTCATTGAGAACCGCATTTATCGGTATGAAAATGAGCAACTTGCAGACGAAGCGCTGACCAATGTTAAGGGCTTTGAGCGCATCCCCCCTGTTGTGCATACCGGAAGCGATAAGCGTCAATTTGTCATTGACCGACCCAACATTGCGAATAACTTTAACTATTTGCTTCCGACCGGCATTTCGGTGTATGCAAATACTATCGACGTAATGCAGGGCGTGGATATTGCTTATGATAGCTACGTCAATGAGTTCAAGCTCGGGAAAAAGCGCATTATGGTGAAACCATCTGCAGCGAAGTACCTTGACGGAGAGCCGGTATTTGATTCAAGCGACGTCGCGTTTTACGTTCTTCCGGAGGACGTAAACGACGGTGCGGTTATTACGCCGATTGATATGACATTGCGGACGGCGGAGCACAACACCGGCATTCAGGATCAGCTCAACATTTTGTCCAGCAAGTGCGGCTTCGGTGAGACCTATTACCGCTTTGACGGTGGCAGCGTAGCAACTGCCACACAAGTCATCAGCGAAAACTCTACCATGTTCCGCACCATCAAAAAGATGGAGATCGTTCTGGAGCAGGCGCTGGTGGAGCTGTGCCGTATCTTGCTGCGGCTGGGCAACACGGCCATGAATGCTGGGCTAAATGAGGACGTGGCGATTTCCATCGACTTCGATGACAGCATTATTGAGGACAAGCAAACCGACTTTTCCCGTGATATGCAGCTTCTCAGTGCGGGCATTATGAACGATTGGGAGTTCCGCATGAAGTGGATGAACGAGGACGAGGCGACCGCAAAGGCGGCGCTGCCGAAGATGCAGGACATGACCACGGAGCAGCAGAGCGAAGTGGAATGAGGTGACAGGCAGTGCCGAAATACCCATTCACCCCCGAACTGCTGGATGCCATGCCGGAAGAGCTGGCGGAGCTGTACCGTGGACTTGAGGACACGATGCTAATGGAGATATGTTCCCGGCTGAGGCTGCGGGACGAGCTAAACGAGGTCACGGTGCAGGACATCAAGGCGCTGCGGTCACATGGCATCGACCTGAAGGACATCGAAAAAGCGATCCGAAAGACCATTGGCATCAGCGAGAAGAAGTTGAACGAGCTGATAGACGATGTGGTGGAGCGCAACCAAAAGTATTACACCGAGGTCATAGACCTTGCCCGTGTAACACAGCCTGACGTGCTGGTGGATGCGACCACTATTGACGCGATAAAACGGCAGACGAAAAACGTGTTCCGTAACATTACTGCGTCTATGGGCTTTTTGGTAGATGCGGGGCGGACGATGCTGCCCCCCGCAAAGGCGTACCAGTGGGCTTTAGATGCTGCTACGTTGAAAGTAGAAAGCGGGGCTATTTCTTATGGGCAAGCCATCAAAGACGCCGTTAGGGAGCTTGCAAGTGGCGGCCTGCGCGTGGTGGACTATGAGAGCGGACACCGTGACCATGTAGACGTAGCTGTCCGGCGTGCCGTAATGGCAGGCGTATCGCAGCTGTGCAGTAAGTACACGGAGCAAGCGGCGGAATACTTAGAAACGCCGTATTATGAAGTGTCTGCCCACGCCGGGGCGCGTGATGTGCCGGGGCGGTCGCCCTGGTCATCGCACAAGGACTGGCAAGGCAAAGTGTATTCCACACGCAGCGGCGACATCTATCCAAACATTTACGAGGTCTGCGGTCTGGGTGCTGTGGATGGCCTGGAAGGAGCTAACTGCCGCCACCGCCGTTTCCCCTGGGTGGAGGGCGTAAGTGAGCGCACATACAATGACGAACAGCTTGAGCATATCGACGATGGTCTAGGCTGTACGTTTGAGGGAAAGACCTATACGGCATACGAGACCACGCAGGAGCAGCGAAAGGTGGAGCGCACCATACGCAAGTTCAAGCGCGAAAAAGCCGCCTACAAGGCCGCAGGATTGCGCGAAGAAGAACAGGCGGTAAATATAAGGCTGCGGCGGTTAAACGCCAAATACAAGGCGTTCAGCGCGGCGGCAGGGTTACCGGAGCAGCGGGAAAGGATGAAGGTGCTGTATGATTGACGAAAAACTAAAAACCGCCATCGAAAAGGCGCTTGCCGCCGGTTGTCGGGTACAGCTAAAGCGAATGAAAGACGGTAGCGTAAAAGCGCAGGTCATCAAAGCGGAAGAATTGAAAAAATAATCTCATAAATCCTCTTGACATTGTAACTAACTACAAATATAATGTAGTTAGCCACAACGGAGGTGATGAAATGGCTGAAAAAAGCCGCGCCGAATACTTCCGAGAGCGCAGGAAAGCCATGAAGCAATTAGTTTTTATGGTTGACAAGGAAAAGGCCGAAGCACTCGATAGAAAACTCGCCGAAAAGGGCGAGGGTCGAACGGATTGGTTCAGAAAAAAACTTGAAGAAGAAATCGGCAAATAAAAAGAACGCCCACCGTCCGACCAAGACAACGTGAGCGTTCAAATCACAACAGGTTTCCCCATTGGTAAATCTCATTCTATCATCGGGGAAGCCTCAAAGTCAAGAGAAATGAGGTTTTATTATGCTTACTGTTAGAGAAGCCTGCGAGCTTATCCACGACCCGAAAGAAGTTGATGTTGCCGTGAATGGAGGCGCATATACGCTTTTCCGTGCTGGCTCGTCCGGATATGACGATGTTATGGTCGAAGTATTCGGGGACTATATTGTGAAAGATATTTTCTGCGGCAAAGAGGGGAGCTTTGAGCTTGAGATCAAAATGCGCCCGATGAAGAAGGAGGACATTGCATGAACGAACTAATGATTTTCAACAATCCCGAATTTGGGAATATCCGCACGATGGAACGCGACGGTGCGCCGTGGTTCGTCGGTAAGGACGTTGCGGAAGCGCTTGGGTACAGTAATTCGCGCGATGCGGTGTCTACCCATGTAGATGGTGAGGACAAAGCCACCGTCGCGTTTCACGACGGCAGCCAAAACAGAAACATGGTAGTTATCAACGAAAGCGGCCTTTACGCCCTCGTCCTCGGCTCTAAGCTGCCGACGGCGAAAAAGTTCAAACGATGGGTGACAAGTGAGGTTATCCCCAGCATACGCAAGCACGGCGGCTACATTAACGGGCAGGAGAACATGACGCCGGAGGAGCTAATGGCATCGGCGTTGCTGATGGCACAGAAAACGCTTGCGGATCGCGACGCTCGCATTTCCACGCTTACTGTGGAAAATCAGATCATGCTCCCGAAAGCCGAGTATTTTGACCAGCTTGTGGAGAGAAATACGCTGTTGAATTTCCGCGAGACCGCAAAGGCGTTGGACGTTCCGCCTAAGAAGTTCGTTTCTTTCCTGCTGGAAAAGAAGTACGTTTACCGTGACAAAAAGGGCAAGCTGCTCCCGTATGAACACAAGAACGACGGCCTGTTCGAAGTCAAAGAATCGGTAAACGAAAAGACGAATTGGAGCGGCGCACAGACGCTTATCACGCCGAAAGGTAGAGAAACATTCCGCTTGCTGTTTTTGGGCGTGGCGTGATATAATATCAGCAAGTAAATAACGCACGTAGCGCAATTGAGCGCGCGGAACGGCACGATGAGCCAACTACTGAGAAATCCTCGGTGGTTGGCTCTTTTGTTTTATCGATCATGCCGAGAGGCGTAAAACCGCAGGGCGACGGCCCTGACAATAAACGGAGGTATTTAACAATGAGCGAACCTAATCCTAATCCGAATCCCAACCCGGCGCCTTCGCCGGAGCCGTCCCCTGCTAAGACCTTCACGCAGGAGGAAGTGGACGCCATGATTGGCAAACGCCTTGCAAAGGCGATGAAGGGCATGCCCAGCGATGACGAGTTGACCGCGTATCGCACATGGAAAGAAAGCCAGCAGACTGAGCAGGAGCGGCAGGCCAAGCGCGACAAGGAATTTGCGGACAACAAGTCCGCTCTGACCGCAGCGCAGGCCGAAGTGCAGCAACTCAAGCGCGAGAAGTATGTGCTTTCCAAGGGGCTGACCGGCGAGGAAGCGGAGTTTATCTCCTTCAAGGCTGAAAAGATGGTGGATGACAAGACCACCTTTGAACAGGCCGTGGATAAACTCACAGAAAACCGGCAGAAGGTCAAATTCGATTGGACTGCCCCCGCTGGCGGCGGCAGCGAAAAGAACAATGTCAATGCCGCGATGAACAATCTGATCCGCGGCGCACTCAAGTAACGAAAAGGAGATTACAACATGGCAAGTATTGATCGTTCCGCACTTTCCGGCCTTATCCCGGAACCTGTAACCCGCGAAATCATGCAGGGCGCTATCGCCGAATCTGCCGTTCTTCGTATGGGCCGTAGACTGGCGAATATGTCCAGCAAGACGCAGACCATCAACGTGCTCGACGCGCTTCCCTCCGCGTATTTCGTCAACGGCGAAGCGACCGGCGACGGCGCTGGCGACGCCTTCAAGCAGACCACCAAGATGGCGTGGGACAAGAAGAAGCTGTACGCCGAGGAAATCGCTGTTATTGTCCCCATTCCCGAGGCTGCTCTCGATGATGCGGACTATGACATTTGGGGCGAGGTCAAGCCCCGTTTGACCGAGGCTTTCGGCAAGGTCATCGACGCGGCTATCCTGTTCGGCACGAACAAGCCGAGCACTTGGCGCACTGGCGTTGTTCCTGCTGCTGTCGCTGCTGGCAACGGCGTGCCCATCAGCTCCGACATTTTTAGTGACATCATGGGCGAGAACGGCCTGATCGCCAAGGTCGAGCTGGACGGCTTTAACCCCAACGGCGTGATGTCCGCCATTCAGATGCGCGGCAAGCTCCGTGGTCTGAAGGACACCACCGGCCAGCCTATCTTTAAGTCCGATATGCAGGGATCTACCCGCTACGGTCTTGACGGCATGGATATGTATTTCCCCATGAACGGCGCGTTCGATCCCGCGCAGGCGCAGATGATTGTCGGTGACTGGAGCCAGCTCGTCTACGCCATCCGTCAGGACATGACGTTCAAGATTTTCACCGAGGGTGTTATCCAGGACCCCACCACCAAGGCCATCACTTACAACCTGATGCAGAACGACATGGTGGCGCTGCGTGCGGTCATGCGTCTCGGCTGGGAGATCGCGAATCCCGTCAATGCTTACAACGTAGACAAGGCTGACCCGTTCCCGTTCTCCGTGTACGGAAAGGGCGGCGACATCTCCGCTGTTACCGTCTCGCCCGCTACCGCGACGATGGCAAAGGGCGACAGCAAGGCATTTACTGCTGCCGTTACCGGCGAGGGCATTATCAACGGTGAGGTCGAGTGGAGCCAGAACGGCACGAAGTCCAAGATCAGCGAAGACGGCTTGCTGACTATTGACTCCGCTGAGACTAAGACCAGTATCACCGTCACGGCCAAGTCCAAGCAGGACAGCACCAAGACCGGAACTGCTACCGTTACCGTTTCTTGATCTGAAAGGAGCTGACCCGTATGACATACGCTGATTATACATACTACGCCGGTGCCTATATGGGCGCTGTGAGCGCGGAAGATTTTCCGCGTCTGGCTGTCTGGGCCAGCTCCTTCCTCGATTATTACACGCAGAACCGGGCAAAGGACAACGCAGAACTGGACGCGGTAAAGATGTGCTGCTGTGCGCTGGTTGACAAGTACGCGGTCATCGAGGCGGCGCAGGCGCTTGCCATGAAAAACCTTGCAAACGCTGCGGCAAATGACGCGGAAGTCAAAAGCGAAACGGTAGGCAGCTATTCCAGGACGCTTGCAACGGGCGGTGAAGCCGCCGCGGCTGCGCTGAACGCTACGGATGGGGCAAGAAAGCTCCTTGCAGAGACTTGCAGAGAGTATCTTGCTCACACAGGGCTGCTATATCGGGGGAGGTGTTGCGCGTGTACGCTCCCCACACTGTAACGATCTACAACTCCGTCAAGGAAACCGACCCGGCAACATTTAAAGACGTTACTAAGCTCTATGTCACGATTTTACGCGGCGTGCTGTGTGAAGCGTCAAAGGGCGCAAATGTGCGAAAGACCGGGTTAGAGGGTGCGGATGCGGTCAACCTGTATATCCCGTTTTCCGTAGAAGCGATAGACGGGGCGACGGGTAAGCCCAAGAAGTACGTCGGGCCGCAGGAGTTTTACCGTTCCACAGATAAGACCGGACTGTGGACGCTTTCGGTCAACGGCAACGGTGGGGTTACGTTTTTCATCAAGGGTGAGTTTGTCACCGACAAGGAAGATGTGGCGCTTTCACAGGATAACTGCTGGAATCTGACAAAGGTAGATGCAATGGACTTTGGCAGCGAAGATATGCAGCATTGGGAATGCGGAGGCGTATGAGATGGCGCTGAAATTTACCATCAACGTCTCTGGCATGGATGCAGTCAAAGAATCCATTGCAAGCGCTTGCAGTCGCGCAGAACACACGCTTGCGGTACAGGTGGCAAAAGATACCGCGCCATTTGTCCCGATGCGCACAGGATCGTTGAGGACGCGAACGCGGGTATCTGGAAACGAGATCATCTACCCCGGCCCATACGCTCGGTATCTCTATTACGGCAAACTGTACGTTGATCCGCTGACGGGAAGTTCCTATGCGAGAAAAGGCGTAACAAAAGTTCCGGCGGTGCCTGAGAAAGACCTGGAGTTTTGGCATCCAAATACATCTTCGCACTGGTTTGAAGCGTCGAAAGCTCAAAACCTCCCAAAGTGGCTACGTGTAGCAGAAAAGGCGGTAAAGAATGATCTCTAAAGAAAAGACCGTAACGCTTGCGTCAAGCGTTGAAAAATCCGATCTCGACCGCCTTGTATTGATTTGGGCAAACAAATGCCCCAATATCCCTGATAACGTGGAACTGATCAAGTACGAGTATTTCGCGGCGAAAACGGTAGGCATGGCGCTTTCGTCCGTGCAAGGCGCTGTTATCACCAAGAAGTATATCTGCGGCGGGTATCAGGCGGAGTATTCGTTTGAAATCCACTACCAGATCGCGCCTCCGGGGACAAGCGATGACACGCGCTTAAAGGCAGTCGAGGCTTTAAACAAATTTGCGGACTGGGCCCACACACAGCGCCCGGACATTGGAGAGGGGAGACGCGCCATGCGCGTAGAGACAGCGGCTTTTGCGTCGTATCTCGGCGCAACCAGCGACAAATACGAGGACTATATGGTTCCTCTTAAACTAACATACGAGGTGAATGTATAATGGCAGATTTAACTTTTGCGACCTCCGAAGGCCAGACCATTGACCGCGAGCTTTTGATTGCGTATCTGAATACCGGCACGTCATCGGCTCCCGTTTGGAGCGCCATCGGTAAGCGCGTGGAAGATTCCACCGAGGAAATGGACTGGGGACAGGAGAGCAAGCAGGACATTCTCGGCAACACCTTTACCACCATGAAAAAGCCCGTTATCACGCAGACGTTTGACCCGATTCCTTTGGATGCGGGTGACGCGGCGGCGGTCAAGATGTGGAATCTTGCGGTCAAAGATCACGACGCGCAGGCGCTTGCCAATCAGGACATGATGATTGGCCACTTCTACGCCACGAGCGGCGACGCGAAGTTTGCCGAGCGCTATGATTCCTGCGCAATTGCGGTCACGTCCATCGGCGGCGACGGCGGCGGCACGCTCAACATTGCGAGCGAGATCACTTACGGCGGCAACCGGACGCTTGGCACGATTACCAAGAGCGCCAGCGGCGTGACCTTTGCGGCAGATACCTAAAGACAAAGGGGCGGGCATAGACCCGCCCCAATTTGGAGGATATTATGAGCGAAATTATTTCCATCAATTCCGGTGTAGTCCGAAAGACGCTTGAAACGACGGATGGCAAGACCTGTGAGCTGGCCTTTAACGCGACGGACAGCACCTTTGTGGAGAAGCTGTTCAACGCCTTTGATACGCTCGACAAAAAGCAGGAAGCGTACAAGGCGGAGGTCGAAAAGACCGCAAACAAGCGCGAGGTGTTCGAGACGGCCCGCAAGATGGACGAGGAGATGCGCGACATCATCGGCGAGGTCTTTGGCTTCGACATCTGCTCGGCTCTGTTTGGAGGCATGAACGTGTACGCGCTGGCGGACGGCCTGCCTGTTTGGGCCAACCTGATGCTCGCCATCATGGATGAGGTGGATACCGCATTCTCCCGTGAGCAGAAGGCGACCAATCCGCGCATCAGCAAGTACACGAAGAAGTATCACAAGTGAGATACGACCTTCCGACCACCGTAGAGGTGAACGGCACGGAATACCCGGTTCGAACGGATTTTCGGGACATCCTGACCATTATTGAAGCGCTCTCCGACGCGGAGTTGAGCGAGCAGGAAAAGGCCGAAACGATGCTCGACATTTTCTACCCGGACTTTGAGACGATGCCGCCGGACGATTACGAAGAAGCGATAAAGCAATGCGCTCTGTTCATCAATTGCGGCGATGGCCCGCGAGACGAAAAGCGCGGGCCGAAGCTGATGGATTGGCAGCAGGATTTCCCGTTGCTCGTGGCTCCAATCAATCGAGTGCTCGGCAAAGAAGTGCGGTCTGTGGACTATCTGCACTGGTGGACGTGGATCGCGGCGTATCAGGAGATCGGGGACTGCACCTTTGCGCAGGTCGTTTCCATCCGCAGCAAGCGGGCAAAGGGGAAAAAGCTCGATAAGAGCGAGCAGGAATTTTACAAGCAGAATAAGCAGATGGTCGACTTTAAGCGGCAGTACACGGCGCAGGATGAGGACGTTATCAGCAAGTGGATATGAAAAACCGCCCTCCGAAAAGGGCGGCAAAATTCAAGCGTTTGGCATAACGGAAACCGTGTTGCTTGTTTCAAGCGTGTTGTAGTTTTCAGAGTCTAAAACATTTAGCTTAAACTCGACATTTGATATTTCGCTTAATGGGGTTTCACAAAAAACAACAAATGACGCTCTCACATTTTTGGAAGGAAGTGCCGTAATCGGCAAACCCGAACCGCTTTGACAATGCGTGTCATCCACATAGACATCATCAAGCAAATAGATGCATTCCTCGCCCCCGATGTTGCTGATTTTTACATCAATGTAAAAGCAGCCAGTCAATCCGCTTGCCTCCCAGCATTTTAAATATTCGGCGGTGTAATTTTCTCCACTAAATTTAATTGCATCCGTTTCATCTCTTAAATCCTGGGTTTCTTCACTAAGAGAATTTGGCGCTGTGGACGAAACGCTATTTGCATTTGACGCTTCTGAGCCATCCGATGTTGGAAGAGATACGCATACAACAAAAAGAACAAAGAATGTGGCAAGGGATATTAAAGCGATATTCTTCCTCTTTTTCCTGATTGCAAGGATAACCAAAGTGAGCAATGAGACAACAAATCCTGCGATACTTAACAAGCCTAAAATAGCAATCATTTTAATCCCTCCTTTTATCAGAATAGCACATAAAAAATAAAACGCAAGTAGAAAGTGTGGTGATTTTGTGGCGAATGCAGACGGTTCCGTTGTTATCAATACGGAATTAGACGCGAAAAACGCGCAAAAAGAATTGACTGCGCTTGAAAAAAAGATTGATGCACTCAATGAAAAAATCAGCGACAAAAAGCAGGAGCAAATGCCCCTGGTTGAGCAGTCTAAGCAGATCGCAGCAAACCTCGATGCAGCCAAAGCCCAGCTTGACCAAATGCGGAACGGCGACGAGTTTTACACGGCTGGCGCAATAAAGGAGCAAGAGCAAACAGTAAAAGCTCTTCAGAAAGAGTGGGATTCCGTGCAGAACAAAGTAGAGCGCATGGATACCTCGATTGCACGAGACACGCGAAGCCTTGAGCGCATGACTAATAGAGCCGGAGATTTGTCTAAACAAATTATGGCAGCAAAAGAAAACACCAAAGGGATTTCTCCGGCGGCACAGGCAGCCAGTAAACAAATGGACAAATTTGTGAGCCACGTTAAAACGCTCGCCAAAAGAGTGCTTGTTTTTTCGCTTATTACCAAAGCTCTCAGAACGCTAAAGAGCTATATGTGGAGCGCGATCCAGACCAACGATAAGGCGATGGCTGCGGTCGCCAAGCTGAAGGGAGCGTTGCGAACGCTGGCCCAGCCGATCGTCAACGTGGTTGTTCCGGCGTTCACCTTGCTCGTCGACGTCATCACGCGCGTGGTCAACGCCATCTCCGAGCTAGTCTCCATGATCTTTGGAACGACTGCCGAGGAATCTGCAAAGGCAGCCGAAAGCCTTTACGAAGAATCGGACGCGCTGGACAAGACCGGGAAGTCTGCAAAAAAGGCAAGCAAATCCCTTGCGTCGTTCGATGAAATCAACAAATTGTCGGGAAGTCAGGAAGAGAATAAATCCCCGGACTTCTCAACCGGCATCAACGACCAGCTTAGTGCCATCATGGAGTTGTTTGCCGGCGCGGCCCTGCTGGCGATCGGTGCGGCGCTGGCGTTCTCCGGCGTGAATGTCCCGCTTGGCATTGGGTTAATGGCGATGGGTGCGCTTGCCATTTGGGGTGCGGTCAGCACCGACTGGAGCGCGATCCAAAATGCTTTAAAAGGGCCGATCGGAGCTGTTACGGGCATCTTGTCCGCGGCCCTGCTGGCGATTGGCGCGATTATCCTGTTCTCCGGGGCCAATATTCCTCTTGGTTTGGCGCTCATGGTCGCCGGAGCGATAGGACTGGCGACGGCGGTAGCGGCAAATTGGGACACGATCAAAGCGCTTTTACAAGGCCCGCTTGGCATCGTTACTGCGATCATCAGCTTCGCGCTCCTTGAGATCGGCGCTATCCTGTTGTTCTCCGGTGCGAACATCCCGCTCGGCCTCGGCTTGATGGTCGTGGGCGCGATTGGAATGGCGGCTGTCATTGCGGCGAATTGGGACACTATCAAGGCATTGCTTCAAGGCCCTATCGGAGCTGTTACGGCGATGCTCTCAGCATCCATGCTCGTTCTCGGCGCTGTGCTGGCTTTCAGCGGCGCAAATGTTCCGATTGGTCTCGGCCTTATGATTGCGGGCGCGATCGGGCTGGCTACGTCGGTAGCGGCAAATTGGGACACTATCCAGACCGCCTTGCAAGGCCCCATCGGCGCAATCACGGCGCTCGTCAGCAGCGCATTGCTTGTGCTCGGCATCATCCTAACCCTGACTGGCGTTGCGCTTCCGATCGGCATCGGGCTGATCGCTGCCGGGGCGGTCGGGCTGGTCGCTACGGTCGCGGTCAACTGGAACGCCATCACCGAATACCTTGGCGGCCCAATCGCGGCGATCGTTTCGCTGGTCAGCAGCGCGCTGCTTGTCTTAGGCGTTCTGCTGGTGTTTACCGGTGTAGGCATCCCGCTCGGAATGGGTATGATCGTTGCGGGCGCGGCGGGCCTCGCGTCGGTAGCGGTAATCAATTGGGACTATTTAAAGAACAAGCTCGGTGAGGCGTGGGACGGCATCAAGGAGTGGTGGAATGCCAACGTCGCAAAATACTTTACGATCGAGTATTGGCAGGACTTGGGCAAAAACATCGTCGACGGATTGCTGAATGGCTTGAAATCCGCATTTGAAAGCGTCAAGTCTTGGGCATCCGGCGCGATGGACACCATTAAAAGCGCATTCACCGGCGGCTCAGTCAAGACAAGTATGCCGCCTATCAATTCCGCTTCCATCCCCCGTTTGGCGACCGGCGCGGTTATTCCCCCGAACAGAGAGTTTTTAGCGGTGCTCGGCGACCAAAAGCAGGGGACAAACATTGAGGCTCCCGCGGCTGCTATCGAGGCGGCGGTGGCGCGCGGCATGGCGCAGTATGGCGGCGGCAACCAGACGGCGATCCTCAAGATCGGCGAACAGGAACTGGGGCGTATCATTTTCAGGCTCAACCAAGACCAGGCGCAGCGTGTCGGTATCCAACTGACTTAAAGGCGGAAGATATGAATTACATTAAGCTCAATGGGACATCGTTTGATGTCAACGTAGCAATATCCAAATACAACGAGAACTTCAATGTTTTGGACGGAGAGAATGCCGGACGTTCTAAAGACACCGGGCGAATGATCCGCGATGTGCTCGGAACGTACATTGGACACAAAATTACGGTGTTTCGCCGAGGCGATGATTACCAGAGCTATGATGCATTCTGGAATTACCTGAAGGCGCATTCGGTGGATGACTCCGTGCTACTTGAAGCGGCGGATGGGAACACGACAATTTCCTATCGGGCGTATTATACGAGCGCTTCGCACGACATTGAAAAGGTCGAAAACGGCGTGAATTACTGGGGCGAGATCGAAATCCACTTTATACCCATCGCGCCACAGATTACACCGTAAGGGGGGGCTATGGATTATATTTTAATTGGCTCTTACCAATTCGACCGCGACGCGTCAAAAGACGATATGCGCTTGGATTACTGCTCCGCTTTTCAAGAAATGGCGTTAGACGAGAGCAATCTATCGTTCGATACAGTTAGTGCGGAAATTTACACAAAAACGGCAGGCAAGCTACTTGCTGCGTTGCCGGACAACACCCCAATCGTTATTTATCGAGATAATGCAATCAAAGCGCGATTCGTCAAACGAGGCATTTCGCGCATTGGCCCAAATACGTATTCACTTACCGGTCAATCTCCGATGGGTGCGTTATCGAAAATGCCGCATCCCGGAAGCATTTACACAGGGCAGACCGTCGAGGAAGTAGCAAAAGAAATCTGCGGGAGCATTCCGATTCTCGTAAAAACTGTGTATGCGGGCACCAAACTGTACGGTTGGCTCCCTTACGCAAACGGCAAAGACCGGTCGGCGCGAGACAATCTTGTGCAAGTCTTATTTGCCATCGGCGCGTATCTTCGCACAGACTTAAACGGTGTGCTTCGAATCGAACCGTTGTGGGACGGTGCGGCATCTACAATATCGGTCGACCGCTCGTATTCCGGCGGCACGGTCAAGTATGATTCGCCCATCTCCGCCGTTACCGTCACGGAGCATCAGTACATCGCGGGAACCGACGAAAAGGAGCTTTTTTCCGGCACATCTCAGCAGGGCGATATTATCACCTTCTCCGAGCCGATGCACTCACTTACAGCGACAGGCTTCACCATTTTAGAGAGTGGCGCAAACTATGCCAAAATCTCATCCGGCTCCGGCTCGCTCAAGGGCAAGACGTACATCCACAACACGCGCCTTGTGACGCAAACCGTCACAGAGAACGCGGCAGAAAACGTCAAGTCCGTCACGGACGCCACGCTCGTCTCCCTTGTCAATTCCTCCGCTGTCGCCAAAAGGCTGGCAGACTATTATAAGTGCCGAGAGACCATCACCAATGGCATTGTAAGCGGGCAGGAGAAGCCCGGACATGTGGTCAGCGTCTATCACCCCTACGATAAAAAGATGGTCTCTGCGTGCATCGTGAGCCTTGACACGACCATGAGCGGCACACTCAAGAGCGAAATGGCGGCACTTGTCGGCTTTCTGCCCCCGCAGCCGGAAACCACGGAATACTACGACGAGCGCGTCATTCTCACAGGCTCGGGCGAGTGGACGGTCCCGGAGGGCGTGACCTCGCTCCGCGTAGTGCTGGTAGAACACGGCGCGGACGGCTTAGATGGAAGCAGCGGCGCGAGTGGAGGCTCGGTGTCTCTGATTGTGACGGACACCGAAGCCAAACCCGGCGGCACATGGTCGCGGCAGCCGGGAGCTGGCGGCGCCGGCGGAGCGGGCGGAGAGGGAGGCCTCGGTGGGCGCATACTGTCCGCCGACCTCAACGTTTTCTCCGGCACGGTATTTGCGTACAGTGCCGACACGGCAACGACTTTCGGCACGCTTTCTGCTCAAAATGGTTCACGCTCGGATGCCGGCTTCACAGACCCCGTTACCGGCGACGTGTTTGGAAAAAAAGGAGATGACGGCAGCGCCGGCGGCGATGGAGGAGGCGGAGGCTCTGCAAACGGCTCAAATTTTAATCCCGGCGAAAACGGAACAGGCGTCCCACCCAATACCGGCGGCGCCGGCTCCGAGGGCAATTATAAGCGTTTTGAAGAAAGTGAAACCGTCTATAAAAACGGATACCTGCTTGTCGCTGGCGGAACGGGCGGCGGCGGCGCGGCGGTAGGGAATAACGGTCAGGACGCGGTGCAACCGCTCACATCAGGCGTTCGAGCCGGAGCGGGCGCGAATGCCGCGCCGCCATCCGGTGCTGTGAACTACGGCTGCGGAGGTTACGGAGGAAATGGCGGAGGAGGCGGAGGCGGCGCATCGGGGCTGTATCTGAGGCACGGGGCCTATATGTACGACGGTACGCCCTCCGGAACGTGGCTTGATTTAGCCGGTGGCATCGGCGGCTCCGGCTCCACGGGCGGTCCCGGCGGCGCCGGCTGCATTATCATCTACTACCGCAAGAAAAAAGAGCTGCAGTCCGGCCCGCTCGTGACCAGCAACAACTTCGGCCTGCTCGATTCACTCGGGCGGAGAATGATCGTTTAAGGAGGTATCTATGCCGAACGATTATTACACCATGCTCTACACCGGCGAGAAGACCGACGAGCTATTGCAGCGCGTGGACGAGGGCGAGATTATCATCCCCTCCTCGACGGCGGGCAGCACGAAAAAATTCAAGCTGACGGTGGACGACACCGGCGCCGTCAGCGCAACGGAGGTGACGACGTAATGGTACAGGGCGACGCTTACTCCATCGACGTGGAGATCACCAACGAGGGCCAGGCACTCAGCCCCTCCGCCGTCTCTCTGGTAGAGATCGCGCTGCTGAACCTCGTCAAGACCTATCCGGGCGATGTCACGTTTTCCGACGGCAAATTTCACTTTCCCCTCACGCAGACGGAGACCTTCGGTCTTCCGACCGTCTGCCCCATGCAGGTGCGCGTGAAGTTCCCGAGCGGCGACGTGATCGGCTCGGAAATGCAGCAGATCGATGTTAAACGCGCGCTCAGCAGGGCGGTGATCTAATGGCTGCGATCACGTTTGACGTCGGCAGGAAAAAGGCAGCCTTTTCCCTCGGGACGCCGGCGGCCATCGGCATCGGCTTCCATGTTTCGGTCCGTGAGGTCGGCGGCGAGCCGTATGACGGCCCATATACCGTGACGCCCGACTTTGAGACGCAGGAGCTTGCCACAAAGGACAGGCTTCTGAAAGACAATGTGACTGTTGATCCCATTGTAGTCGCCCGCGTGGAAAACCCCGCGGGCGGAAAAACAATTTTTATCGGAGGTATTTTCAATGGCTGAAAATCAGTACAACAGCAAAATCGTACTCTCGAGCGGCGAAGTCCTCATGGACCTCACCCAGGACACCGTGGTCGCGGACAAGCTCCTCAAGGGCTTTACCGCGCACGGCAAGGACGGCGCGCCCATCACCGGCTCCTGCGAATTTGACGCGGACACCGGCGACGCCACCGCGGGCGCGGCGGAAATTCTGACCGGCAAGACGGCCTATGTCACCGGCAGCAAGGTCACCGGTACCATGCCGAACAACGGGGCCAAGACGCTCAGCATCACGGAAAAGGGTAAGCCGGTCACCATCCCCCAGGGCTACCACGACGGCAGCGGCAAGGCGCAGATCGACGCAGCCGAAGAGGCGAAGCTGATCCCCGCCAACATTCGCGAGGGCATCACCGTCCTCGGCGTGCTCGGCACGATGTCCGGCAGCGAGGGCATGAAGCCGCAGGCCAAGAACGTCACACCCACGTTCGCCTCGCAGGAGATTCTGCCCGACGAGGAGTACAACTGCCTCAGCTCCGTCACGGTGGCGGCGATCCCGATTGCCTACACCGACAATGCGCAGGGAGGCAAGACGGTCACCATCGGCTGAGGAGGTGCGGCATGGCCAACAACAAAGTCCAGCTCAGCGACGGAACAGTCCTGCTTGATCTGACCGGGGACACCGTAACACCGCAGACGCTTTTGTCCGGTGTCACCGCGCACAATGCCGCTGGCGAGCGGATCGTTGGCACCGTTGTCGGCATCAAGCTGACCGGCATTGCCATCACGACACCGCCCACAAAGACCGCTTACAAGGCGGGCGAGACCTTTGACCCTGACGGCATGGTCGTGACCGCGACCTACTCCAACGGCGCCAAACTGACGAGCCCGTCCTACACCTTCTCGCCAGCGGGAGCGCTCACAGCCGGTGATACGGCCATCACGATCACCTACACCGAGCTCGGCGTGACGAAAACCGCGACACAGGCGATCACCGTCAAAACAGCGATCTACGGCGCAATCTGGGACGGCACCGCCACGACCGCGTGGAGCCGCACGGACGACGCGGTGGGCTTTGCCGACCCTGTTGCGGCGGTAAACAACGGTAACGGTTCCTCTCCGTTCGACACCATCATGCCGTGGAGCGGCATGGAGATCGTGGACGACGCGACGTGCGGCAAGATTGTCAAGATCCCGAAATACTGGTACAAGTGGACCAAGACGGGCAACCAGATGAAGCTCCAGATCTCCGACGCGGCACAGACGGGCTTCCTCGTCTCCCCTGCCCACGCGGACCGCGGAGACGGCAAGGGCGAGCGCGACTATGCGTATGTGGGCCGCTACCATTGCGCGAGCACCTACAAGAGCATCAGCGGCGTGAAGCCCGTCGGAAACATCACGCGTGCGGCGGCAAGAAGCTCGATCCACGCGCTCGGGAGCGATGTATGGCAATACGACTTCGCGATGTACTGGACGATCATGATGCTCTACCTCGTGGAGTACGCCGACTGGAACAGCCAAGCGAAGATCGGCTACGGCTGCGGCAACAATATGTACCCCGAGAAAATGGGCGCGACGGACGCCATGACCTATCACACCGGCACGACGGCCGCAAGCCGCACGACCTATGCGGCGGGCATCCAATACCGCCACATCGAGGGCTTGTGGTCCAACGTGTTCGACTGGTGCGACGGCATCTACTTCTCCGGCTCGAATGTCTACTGCATCAAGAACCCCGCCAGCTTCAGCGACACCTCCGGCGGCACGAACATCGGCACGAGACCGACTTCGGACGGCTGGATCAGCGCGTGGAGCATCCCGAGCGTTTCTGGCTTCGAGTACGCATTGTATCCGTCGGCGGTTGCAGGCAGCAAGAGTACCTACATCTGCGACTTCTGCGAATACGACGCCTCGGGCGTTGTGCTGCGCGTCGGCGGCAACTACTACCACGACCAGAGTTACGGCGCGTTCTACTTCTACGGCTACTACGCCGCCTCGGGCGGGAACGTGTACATCGGGTGCCGTCTCCAAAAACTCCCCTGAGGGGAGGACTATGAGGAGATCACCGGCGAAAAGTACGCCGATGATAGATAAATTTTGAACAAAGAAAAGGAGAAACACAATGGCTACTTACAAGAGAATCGCATCCGACGGCAAGCTCATCAAGGTCACCGACATCCCCGCGGGCCTGAGCGAAAACTCGGGTGTCAAGAACAGCATCGTGCAGCCCGTCATGGCGCGCGACCTTTCCCGCGCCGGCACGGAGATCTATGTCGCCCCCTGCTACAAGCTCACCTACGATGAGGACGGCTACTGCGTCAAGATGACGGCCTGCGCCATCCCCGAGGACGTCGCGGAAAAGCTCGCGGAGCTGAACAAGTAAAAAAGCCGCCCGGGTGGGCGGCAAATTGACAAAGCGCGGCGCGCGTGGTAGAATGAGCGGGCCGGTAAGAGCGTGAAACAGGTTGTTCCCCCGAAAGGGGGTGACCGCATGAGCACAGAAGCGACCATTGCGTTACTTATGCTTGTGATTGCGGCGATCAAGTTAGGCATCGACCTAAAGAAATAACCGCCACCTGAGAGGCAGCGGCTTTCCTTTCGACCTTAAATCGATTAGGGGGAGCGACAAGCACCTCGCCCGTGCGCCGCTCTTACTGGCCTTAGTATAGCACCGCGTCCGCCGCTTTGTCAAGCACGACAAGGCGGCTTTTTTCGCGCCGCCGGAAAGAGAGAAAATGCCTATGAACTTATCGACCGTTGCATCGACCTGCTCGGAGATCACGGTCATTCTGGCCGCGCTGGCGATGCTCATCAAGCCGCTCCGCAGGAAGCTGCTGGGGCTGGACAAGCTGACCGACGCGCTCAAATGCCAGCTCCGGCATGACATGCTGCACACCTACTACCGCCACAGGGAGGACCACACCATCCGGCAGTACGAGCTGGAGGATTTTCTCTATCTCTACCGCGGCTACAAGGCCCTCGGCGGCAACAGCTTCATCGACCGCATCAAGTCGGAGATCGACGAGTGGGAGGTGATCTCGTGAGAGACGTCAAGGGTTCGACCAGCGAAGAGATTCGCATGATAAAGGCCATCCAGCGCTCTGTGGGCGCGCTGGACAACGGCTGGATCGGCAACCAGACCTTGAGCGACATCGCGGCGAAGCTCGGCGCGGACTGCTGGCCCCTCAACGTCGAGCTGTACGGCCAGCCCTGCATCATCGCGCGGGACATCGAACCCGTCAACATGAGCGGGCCGCTGCCGCGCAACGCCATCTCGGGGAGCTTTAGCTGGCAGGGGCAGCCCTGCTCCATCCTGGTGCGCGGCGGCCAGGTCGTGCGCGACTGGAGCTGCCACTATCCCCGACCCGAGAGCGTGCTCTACAAGACGCGGGACGGCGCGGTGCGCATTGCCCGCGTGTCTTCGGCGGCGGCGCTGGGCGGCGTCGTGTGGGCGGTCGGGGGTATGGGATTGCTCGGCAATTATAACCCTGCCGCAGAAGGCTTCACAGGGGCGTACAGCGACGTGCTGCGCAAGACCAACCATACCGTCCTCGGCTACAAGGGCGGGATGCTCTACGGCGTCTACTGCCGCAACATGACCGCGCAGCAGGTCAACGCCTTTTGTCGGGACAAGCTCAAGCTGGAATACGCCGTCATGCTCGACGGCGGGCACGTCGCCGCCATCAACGGCGCGTGCAACAAGATCAACACCAACCAGCGGCAGTTCTATGCCGTGCGGTTTTTGTAAAGGAGGGGAAAATGCAAAATCGACTTGCCAATCTACTCACAGTCAAGAGTATTGTGACCATCGTGCTGACGGCGGTCTTCTCGGTGCTCGCCCTGCGCGGCAGCATCAGCGGGACGGAGTTTTTGACGATTTTCACGACCGTCATCGCCTTCTACTTCGGCACCCAGACCGAGAAGCGCAAAAATGAAGAGGTTTCTTGAGACCCTAACCGCGTGGGAGGGCGCGGTGCGCGGCGACGCGGTGCATAAGCAGATCGTAGACGCCTACAACAGCTATCTCCCGCACCCGCGCGGCTACAAGCTGACCTACACCGACGACTACTGCGCGGCGATGGTGTCTGCGGCGGCGATCCTCTGCGGTTTGACGGAGGTGCTCCCCGTCGAGTGCTCCTGCAGCGAGCAGATGCGCTGGTATCAATCGCGCAGACAATGGATCGAGGACGATGCGCACGTTCCCCAAATCGGCGAGCAGGTTTTCTACCATTGGAACGACCGCGAGGACTACGCCCTCACGGACTGCACCGGAGCGCCCAACCACACGGGCATCGTGACCGCCTGCGACGGGCAGAAAATCACGGTGTTCGAGGGCAACAAGGGTAAAGCTCACGAGTGCGGCTATCGGACGTTGGAAATCAACGGGCGGTATATTCGCGGCTTCGGCGTGCCGAAATACCCAGCGGCCAAGACTGTGCTCACGCGCGGCAACAAGGGCAAGGAAGTCAAAAAAATGCAGGAATTTCTCAATGCCTGTGGGTACGAGCTGGATGTGGATGGTTCATTCGGCCCCGCGACGCAGAAGGCGTGGGGGGGATATGTTTACACATACCTCGAAAAAATTCTAAAATAACGAAAGGAAAACGGGCGGGAGGCGTGCCTCCCCTCGCGTGAGCGCTCTGCAAGCCCCGGCGCACAGCATGGACAAGCAGCACCGAGCGATCCGGGCAAAATTATCCTCTATGGCCCCGCGGCGGGCCGTGGCATACATTCGGTCCTTTGAGCTTCCGCCCGACGAAATGGCGTGCCTCGTCGAATGCGACGTGCGGGGCCGCTCCTGCGTACAGGTGGCATTTGAAATGAACCTGTCGCCGGATACGGTCAAAAAGTATCGCCGAAAGGCGTACCGCAAAATCGCATCGGAAGTCTTTGAATAGGGAAAGAGCTTCACCAAACGGTGAGGCTCTTTTCCTTTATGGGGGGTATGAATGACGCATGGAGCACGTCGTGACAAAAATAGCATATTCCGTCAGAATTTGCAAGCGCAATCGTTCGACGAATTTCGCCGTACACTTTTCATCCCCTTTTCCGGCACTTTGGGAAAGGGGTTTTCTTGTACCATAGAGGCAGAAAAGGAGGTGCGCTGTATGTACGAACGGCTTTTGGCATTGGGATTCACCGAGCAGATGGCGAGGGATATTTTGGTGCTGTTCCCCGAGCCGGATGAGCTGCGCACCTACGTCTTCTTCGCGGAGCTGCTCCATGTATAGCTATTATAATCCGTCACCTTATGGCAAGAATGTGGGCGACTGCACCGTTCGGGCAATCTCCAAAGCGACCGGAAAAGACTGGGGCGAAACGTATCTCGCGCTCGCCATACAAGGCTATTTGGACGGAGACATGCCGTCGGCCAATGCGACCTGGGGCGCGTATCTGCACTCTCTCGGTTATCGGCGCTACATCGTTCCGGACACCTGTCCTCTGTGCTATACCGTCGGGCAGTTTGCGGACGAGCATCCGGCAGGCACATACATTTTAGCCCTGTCCGGCCATGTGGTATGCGTGCAGGACGGGACGATCTTTGATTCATGGGACAGCAGCAATGAGACGGTGATCTATTTTTGGGTAAAGGAGACTGAATGACATGGCTTTTAATCCGTACTATCAAAACCCTTATTATCCACAGCCGATGCCGGACAACCTTATGCAGATGCGGCAGCAGCAGATGATGCAGCCCGCTCCGCCTCCCGTGCCGCAAAATCCTGTTGCGACCGGCGGCGTGCAATGGGTGAGCAGCGAGCAGGAGGCGAGAGGCTATCTCATCGCGCCCAACTCTGCCGTAGCGTTGTGGGATTCCACCGCCCCCACCGTGTACCTCAAGCAGTCCGATGCAAGCGGGAAGCCGACGCTCAAGATTTACGACCTCGTAGAGCGCGCAGAAACGGCTTCTAACGCGCCGCAAAAGCCGGGCGTGGAATTTGTCACCCGCAAGGAGTTTGACGCTCTGGCGGCGCTTGTGGGCGAAATAAAGAGCAAGAAGAAGCGCAAGGTCGAGGAGGACGAGGACGATGACTAATCCGTTCATGGCCGCGCTGGGCGGCGGGCAGATGCCGGGGCCGGTAGGCCAGTTCCAGCACATGATGCAGCAGTTCAACCAGTTCAAATCAAATTTCAATGGCGACCCCAAAGCCGAGGTCGAAAAGCTCTTGCAGAGCGGTAGGCTGAACCAGCAGCAGCTCAACCAGCTACAGCAGATGGCGAAGCAGTTTCAAAGCCTGATGCAGTAATCATCAACATAAATCAACATCGTGGCCACGAT
>OGMB01000144.1_pt1 | contig 41796 bp, 34 predicted proteins | sample 1573001 | NCBI WGS metagenome assembly OGMB01 (sample SAMEA2581921, study PRJEB24529) | metagenome | biome: Human gut stool | place: China | collected 2011
TTTCAATTTCTTCCTTTATCAGACTTCCTACACTTGAAAAGTGCGAACATAAAAACAGTTTCATCAATATTCTCCTTTATATATAAATTCCGATTTGTCAATTTCATTAAATAAGAATTTCTTTCTTCAAAAAATATCACCATCTATTGCATCAAATAATTAATCTGCTGATGCGGATGACTTCTTCCATCTCGGTAAGCAGTTTTTCGGTGTCCCCGAGAAGCAGCTCCGCATCTTTTTCCACCAGTCCCGTCTTTTCGTACTTCCAGGTGAAGAACGGGCTTCCGTAGGAGGTAAAGAACAGTCGATCCTTGTGGCTCTTTAAGAATGCCGGTATGCCGGTGGGGTCTATGGGTGCATCCGGGCGGAACGTGAACAGGATTCTTTCGTTTTTGCCCTTGATTTCCGTGATATACATGGCGTGCGCTCTTACCCGGATTAACGCGATGCGCAGCAGATTGTCCACGGATTTCGGAATGTTACCGAAGCGGTCCAACAGTTCATCCTTCATGTCATCCCGTTCTTTTTCATTCTCAATGCTTGCAATCCGCTTGTAAATATCTAATTTCTGGGTTTCGTTTACAATATATTCCGGTGAAATAAAGGCGTCTACATCCAGATCCACTGTGGTGGCAAAATCCTCGATGGTAGGAATACCCTTTAAGTTCTTCACGGCTTCATTTAACATCTTGCAGTACAAATCGTAACCCACGGCTTCCATGTGGCCGTGCTGCACCTTGCCAAGTAAGTTGCCGGCGCCCCGGATTTCCAAATCCCGCATGGCAATCTTAAAGCCGCTGCCCAGCTCCGTGAATTCCTTGATGGCTGCCAGTCTTTTTTCCGCCTCTTCCTTTAACATCTTGTCTCTCTTGTACATAAGGAAGGCATACGCCGTCCGGTTGGAGCGTCCCACACGGCCGCGGAGCTGGTAAAGCTGGGAAAGTCCCATATTGTCGGAGTCATGAATGATAATCGTGTTGACATTGGAAATGTCCAGACCCGTTTCAATAATCGTTGTGGAAACCAGCACGTCAATTTCCCCGTTGATGAAATCGTACATGATTTTTTCCAGCTCATGCTCCTTCATCTGTCCATGGGCAAAGGAAACATTTGCTTCCGGCACAAGCTGCTGGATAGCGGCGGCAATGTCCGCAATGTTGTTGACGCGGTTATACACATAATAAACCTGGCCGCCTCTTGCCATTTCCCGTACAATGGCTTCCCGCACCATTTCTTCGTTGTATTCGCAGACATAGGTCTGGATGGGCAGACGCTCGTTGGGCGCCTCCTCCAAGACACTCATGTCGCGTATGCCGATTAAACTCATGTGAAGGGTACGGGGAATGGGCGTTGCCGTCAGTGTCAGCACATCCACATTTTCCTTCATCTGCTTGATTTTCTCTTTGTGTGCCACACCGAAACGCTGTTCCTCGTCGATGATAAGCAGTCCTAAATCCTTGAACTGCACATCCGCCGACAAAATCCGGTGAGTGCCGATGACAATGTCCACCATGCCCTTTTTCAAATCGGTAATGGTCTTTTTCTGTTCGGCAGCCGTGCGGAAGCGGGACATCATGTCCACCCGCACCGGGAAATCCTTCATCCTCTGGACGAAGGTGTTGTAATGCTGCTGGGCTAAAATGGTGGTGGGCACCAGATATGCCACCTGTTTGCCCTCCTGCACCGCCTTGAACGCCGCGCGGATGGCGATTTCCGTTTTGCCGTAGCCCACGTCCCCGCAGATTAAGCGGTCCATGATTTTTCTGCTCTCCATGTCCGCCTTGGTGTCCGCAATGGCGGCAAGCTGGTCGTCCGTTTCTTCATAGGGGAACATTTCCTCAAATTCCCGCTGCCAGACGGTATCTTTCCCGTACTGATATCCCTCGGACTGCTGCCTTTTGGCATAAAGCTCCACCAGATCCTTTGCCACCGTTTCCACAGCGGTACGCACCCTCGTTTTGGTTTTTGTCCATTCCTGGGTGCCCAATTTATTGAGCTTCGGCGTCTTGGCGTCAGCGGAAGCATATTTCTGGATCACATCCAGACCCGTTGCCAGAATGTAAAGATTGCCGCCGTCGCGGTATTCTATCTTTAAGTAGTCTTTAACGACTTTGTCCGCTTCTACCTTTTCAATGCCCCGGTAAATGCCCAGTCCGTGGCTCTCATGCACCACGTAGTCACCCACCTTAAGCTCGGAAAAGTCCTTGATTTTCTGCCCCTCGTACTTAGGTTTCCGTTTCTTTTTCTTCTGTCCGTTTCCGAAAATATCGCTTTCGGAAATCACCACAAACTTAAGCAGCGGATAGGCAAAGCCTTTTCCGGCATGTCCGTAGCAGGTTAAAATCTCGCCCTCCTGCACTTCCCGTTCGGGGTTGCCGGTAAATACAGCGGAAAGTCCTTCTTCCCGTAAATCCGCCGCTAGCCGCTCCGCACGGGTACGAGAGCTTGACAGAAGCAATACCCGGTACTTTTCTTTTTTGTACTGCTTTAAGTCCTTCACCAGCATTTCAAAGCTGTTATTATAAGAAGTGACACTCTGGGCGGAAATACTGAACGTTTTTTCCGGCTTTACCAGAGTCTTTTTCATTTCTATTGACGCAAGTGTCATAAACGGAGCCTTCCGGATACCGGCTGCCACCTTTTCCCAGCCGGAAAGCACGTCCATCTGCCCCGGCAGGATATAGCCCTTTTCCGCACGGTGGCTCATGCTTTCCCGAAATTCCAGCTCCACCGCTTCCGCCTGCTCCCGGATACGCGCTGGTTCGTCCAGGAAAAGACAGTGCTTTTCCGGCAGAAGTCCCAGCAGATTGGAAAGCTCCTCTTCCCCGTAAAAATAGCGGATATAGCCCTCGAGTACGGAAAGGTTTTTAAATTCCAGTACCTGCTCCCGAAGCTCCTTCACCTGCACTTCAATGCGGTGCGCCTCCTCCGACTGCATGTGGTCTCTGAAGATTTTGACCTGTTTTTTCGCCTCTTTTTCGATTTTGGCAATGCCGTCCCGCTGCATTTCTTCCGTCAGGACAAATTCCGCCGCCGGGAAAATGCGGATGCTGGACAACTGCTCCACGGAACGCTGGCTTAAAATGTCAAAGCTGCGGACGGAGTCCACCTCATCCCCCCAGAGTTCAATACGGTACGGGTTCTCCTCCGTTAAATCGAAAACGTCTAAGATGCCGCCTCTTACGGCAAACTGTCCCGGTGCTTCTACCTGGTAAGTCTTTTCATAGCCCATGTTTACCAGTCTTTTTGACACTTCAGTCATATCCAGGGTGCCGTGCTTGCTGATAGAAACGGTATCCCTGTCAATTTCCCACCTTGCCTGAGGTGTCATGAGTGCCGAAAAGGTTGTCACAATCGTAATGGGCTTTTTTTCCGCCAGTCTCCTAAGTACCTTGACACGCTCTGCGGTCAGCTTATTGCCGTGAATATCTGCCTGAAAGAAAATCAGATCCTTGGCAGGATACAGATATACATTGCGGTCGTAAAACTTATAGTCCTCATAAATTTCCCGGACTTTTAAATCACTGTAAGTAACGATGACTTTACAGGGAAAGCCATCGCCCAGACCGTATATCATATGCAGTTTCTGTGACTCCACGCAGCCTGTCAGCGCAATGGATTTTTTATCCTTGTAAAGGATATTCCTGATTTCCTCGTATTCCGCTAATTCCCGCAGCGGTGCCAATAATGCCTGCATTTTACTTCTCCATACCCTTTATTTCTTTCCATTGAAGCGGTTCATGGCGCTTTCTGCGCCTTCTTTCATGATGACACGGATGGCGTCCGCAGCCTCTGCTGCCGCCTCGTCCATCACCTTCCGCTCCATGCCGGTAAAATGTCCCAGTACATAGTCTGCCAGGTCGTAACCGGCGGGCTTTTCGCCAACGCCCATTTTAATGCGTATAAACTCATCATGTCCCAAATGGGCAATGATATTCTTTAAGCCGTTGTGCCCGCCCGCACTGCCTTTTTTGCGGATGCGGATGTGGCCGGGCGCCAGACTGATATCATCGGAAATGACAATGAGATTCGTTTTCGCATCTATTTTGTAATAGTCCAGAATTTCTTTCACACACTCGCCGCTTAAGTTCATGTAGGTAAGGGGCTTTGCCAGAATCACCTTTTCACCGTCAATGTAACCCTTTCCCACAAGACCCTTGTGCTTTTTTTCCAGAATATCTATTTTTTCCTGTGCTGCTAATGTTTCTATGACATCAAACCCGATATTATGACGGGTATTCTCATATTCTTTTCCGGGATTTCCCAGCCCTACGATTAAATACATGGGACGCCTCCTTTTTTGCTCATAAGTATTTTCAGTATAGCACCGCAGGGAAAAAAGTTGCAAGAAAAAACTGCCGCGTTTTCACGCAGCAGTTTTACCCCAATATGTCTTCTCTAAAATCAGTCCTCTGTCGGTTCGGCAAGTGCTTTTTCGTAGCTCTCCAAAATAATCTTCTGGATGAAATCCCTTGTTCCGGAATTGATGGGATGTGCAATGTCACGGTACTCGCCGTCTGCGGCTTTTTTGCTGGGCATTGCGATGAACAGTCCCTTTTCTCCTTCAATCACCTTGATATCATGAACTACAAATTCATCGTCAATGGTAATGGAAACAATGGCTTTCATTTTTCCTTCTTTGGTTATTTTGCGAACCCTTACGTCTGTAATCTGCATTTGTCTTAGTAACCCCCTTTGCATGTCCCTTTTACGGGTTTAAACTACATATCTGTTGTCGCGCTCAATGACAATCTTGATTTCGTCCTCACCCTTATAGCAGGAATTTGCACGAATGGTATCATGGCTTTCCACAATGCAGTTTTCAATGTGTGTATTGTCCCCGATATATACGTCGTTTAAGATAATGGAATTCTTGATGTAGCAGTTGTTTCCGATGTAGCTCTTCTTGAACACTACAGAATCCTCTACCACGCCGTTTACGATACAGCCGCTGGATATCAGACTGTTCTTTACCTGTGCACCCACGTTGTATTTTGCGGGAGGAAGGTCATCCACCTTGGAATATACATCCGGGTACTGGTTAAAGAAATAATCTCTTACTTCCGGCTTTAAGAAATCCATGTTGGTGCTGAAATAATCATCCACGGATGCGATATTTCTCCAGTAATCATGAATTTTATAACCGTATATCTTCTTGATGTCCTTGTAACGGATAAGAATGTCTCTTACAAAGTCATATCTGTCTTCTTCCGCACATTTCTCCAGCATTTCGATGAGCTGACGACGGCGGATGACATAGATACCGCAGGATACGGTATTGGTCTTTGCCATCAGAGGCTTTTCTTCAAATTCTTCAATACGGCATTCTTCGTTCATCTTGATGGTGCCGAAGCGCTCTACATTGATATCCTCTTCCATGTCGCGGCATACAACGGTAATATCCGCTTTCTTGTTGATGTGGTATTCCAGAAGCTTTCCGAAATCCATCTTGTATACGCCGTCGCCTGACGCAATAATAACATAAGGCTCATGACTGTTCTTTAAGAAGTGGATGTTCTGGTAAATGGCATCTGCGGTGCCTCTGTACCAGTTGCTGTTGTCCGCCGTCACAGCGGGGGTCAGTACATATAAACCGCCCTGCTTACGTCCGAAGTCCCACCATTTGGAGGAGCTTAAATGCTCGTTTAAGCTGCGGGAGTTGTACTGTGTCAGTACGGCAACCTTCTGGATATGGGAATTGGACATACTGCTCAATGCAAAGTCAATGCTGCGGTAGCTGCCTGCTACGGGCATCGCACTGCTTGCACGTTTCTGGGTTAACTCTTTCATACGATGGTTGTTGCCACCTGCTAAAATAATTCCGATTGCTCTCACTGTTATTCACCTGCCTTAATCAATGTTTTTCCGCTTGCGAGACTGGAATTCTCGTAATCATCTGCTGTGGTAACACCAAAGATTACGCTGTTCTTGCCCACTGTAATGCCGTCAGGCACCACGCTCTTTTCGCCAACAGTTACAATGCCGTGGTTGTAGATGTGAGGAGCCGTATCGTTTTCGGCTTCTTCGCCTACACCCAGCTTTACATTATCTCCGATAACAGTCTGTTCTGCTATAATCGCCTTATTCAGTTCACAGTTCTTCTTGATGACACTGTTGTTCATGATGATGGAATCCTTTACAACCGTGCCTTCACCGATGGTAACACCGCAGCCGATTACGGAGTTGTAAACCTGTCCGTAAATATTGGAGCCCTCACCGATGATGCTGCGCTCTACCACACTGTCCTTGGACAGGTACTGGGGAGGCAGGATTTCGCTCTTGGTGTAAATCTTCCAATATTCTTCGTAAAGGTTAAATTCAGGAACAATATCAATCAGCTCCATATTTGCTTCCCAGTAGGAATTTAAGGTACCTACATCCTTCCAGTAGCCGTGGAATTCGTAAGCATATAAAGGAAGCTGTCTTTCGTGGCAATAAGGAATGATATGTTTACCAAAGTCAAGTGCGGGCTGGTCAGCCATGGCAATGAGCGCCTCTTTTAAGGTCTTCCAGTTGAATATGTAAATACCCATACTTGCCAGATTACTTCTGGGGTTTGCGGGTTTTTCTTCAAATTCGTTAATCTTGTGGTTTTCATCCGCAATCATGATACCGAAACGGCTTGCTTCTTCCATGGGTACGGGCATAACCGCGATGGTAACTTCTGCATTGTTTGCCTTATGGAAGTCGAGCATTACTTCGTAATCCATCTTATAAATATGGTCACCCGATAAAATCAGGACATATTCCGGATTGAAGCTTTCCATATAATCGATGTTCTGGTAGATGGCATTTGCGGTACCGGTATACCATTCGCTGTTGCTGCTCTTCTCATAAGGAGGAAGAACGGTAACACCACCGATATTTCTATCAAGATCCCAGGGAATACCGATGCCGATATGGGTATTCAGTCTGAGCGGCTGATACTGGGTCAGGACACCGACCGTATCTACACCGGAGTTAATACAGTTACTTAAGGGGAAATCGATAATACGGTATTTTCCGCCGAAGGCAACTGCGGGCTTTGCTACTTTGGATGTCAGAACACCCAGGCGGCTTCCCTGTCCGCCAGCCAATAACATGGCTATCATTTCTTTTTTAATCATATCATCACCTCATACAACTAGTCTAAACAGATTAAAATGCTGCTCTCCCATTACATGTTAAAAGCATTATAGCACGTTTGTACCGGAATGGAAACAATTTTCTATGTAAATTTTACATTTTTATTTCCATTTTCTTCTTTTTTTTGTGTACTTTAACCATTATATATTTTACATATGTAAAATCCTTCGTTAATTTTTGATAGATAGCATTTACCATTTGTTTTTTCAGCCGTATGTGCGTATAATATAAATATCTCATTGAACATTCGTATAAGACTGTTCAAAATTAAAATAGGAAGTGCGACTATGTATCAAATTGATTTTAATCATCCGATCCATATTTACTTTGTGGGAATCGGCGGCATCAGCATGAGCGGACTGGCGGAAGTCTTACGTGAAAAAGGCTTTCAGGTTTCCGGTTCCGACAGACAGGCCTCTCCCCTCACCAAATCCCTGGAGGAGAAGGGCATCACCGTATTTTACGGTCAGCGTGCCGCCAACATTACTCCCGATATCGACTGCGCGGTATTTACCAGCGCCATTCATCCTGACAACCCGGAGTATATAGCTGTTCACCAGCTGGGCATCCCCTGTCTTTCCCGTGCGGAACTTTTGGGACAGATGATGAAAAACTATGAAACCCCTATCGCCGTAAGCGGTACCCACGGCAAGACCACCACAACCTCCATGATCTCGGAAATCCTGCTTTCCCAGAACATGGATCCCACCTTATCCATCGGCGGTATTTACAAATCCATCGGCGGCAATATCCGTGTGGGCCACTCTGGGTATTTTGTGACCGAGGCATGCGAATACACCAATAGCTTTTTAAGCTTTTTCCCGAAAATCGGTATTATCCTTAATATAGAAGAAGACCATCTCGATTTCTTTAAGGATATCAACGACATCCGGGCTTCCTTCCGCCGTTTTGCCGAGCTTCTTCCCGCAGACGGCTCCCTGATTATCAACCGTAAAATCAGCAATCTTACGGAAATTACGGAAGGGCTGCCCTGTAAGGTACTTACCTTCGGCCTTACGGACGATGCCGATTATTTTGCCACGAACATATCCTACGACGAAATGGGTTGTCCGCTGTTTACGGCGCATTTCCCGGACGGAAGCACCCTGCCCGTGCACTTAAGCGTACCGGGTGAACATAATGTGCTGAATGCACTGGCTTCCTTAGCCTTGTCCGACATACTGAAGCTGCCTGCAGAGCTTTCCGCAAAGGCACTTTCCTCTTTCCATGGAACGGACCGCCGTTTTGAATACAAAGGAAAGATTGGCGGCGTTACCATAATAGATGATTATGCACATCATCCCACAGAAATTACCGCAACCTTAAAAGCCGCCGCAAAATATCCCCACAATACCCTCTGGTGCGTATTCCAGCCCCATACCTATTCCCGCACCAAGGCATTTTTGAAGGATTTTGCAAAAGCTCTTTCCCTGGCGGATAAAGTGGTGCTGGCAGACATCTATGCCTCCCGTGAGACGGATACCCTTGGCATCAGCTCCAAAGATTTACTCCGCGAGCTGAAAAACTTAGGCTGCGACTGCTACTATTTCCCGTCATTTGATGAAATTGAAAATTTTTTACTGCAAAATTGTATCAACGGTGACCTGTTGATAACTATGGGGGCCGGAGATGTACTGAAAATCGGGGAAAACCTCCTCGGAGAATAGTTGTCCACATTATCCACAATGCTGTTCCTTCGAAAAAGGATTCGGCATTGTGGATATTTTTGTGTTTCCTGTGGATAAATTACCCTGTAAAAACCGTGTAAAATTGGCACTTTTATTTTTCTATCCACAATATCCACAGTATCCACAATGTCCGGAAAACCCAGCATTTACAAGGGTTTGCGGGCATAGGGCTATTTCCTTTTTGAAAAAGATATGTTATACTTTGACATGCGAAATGAGGAAATCAGGACAGGTGAGAAAATGGGTCAGTTTACTATTTGCAGGGAAGACGTACCGGGTGTAACGCTTCTCTCCAACTCTTTTATTGACAATTACATGAAGGATGCAAATGATGCACAGCTTAAGATTTATCTTTATCTGCTTCGCAGGCTGGGCTCCGGTCAGGCTGCCAGTGTGTCTGAAATTGCGGACTTCTTTAACCATACGGAGCGTGAAGTGCTGCGTTCTTTGAAGTACTGGGAAAAGTTAAAGCTTTTAACCATCGAATATGACGAGAGCAAGAATGTATCCGGCATCCGCTTTTTAAAAGGAACGGACGAGCCTGTTACCGTTGCAGCTCCCGCTGTTGCTGCGGCTACGGCTGTTGTTTCAGCTACGGCTATTATCGAAAAAGCAGAAGAAACGCCTGCTGAAAAGACCGACCCTTACAAGAAGCCGTCCTACTCCGCAGACCAGCTTTCTGCGTTTAAAAATAAAGAAAACATCCGTCAGCTCTTTTTTATTGCGGAGTCCTACATGGGCAGACAGCTCAGTGTGTCCGATATGAAGTCCATTCTGTATCTGTCGGACTGCCTGCACTTCTCCGATGATCTGATTGATTATCTGCTGCAGTACTGCGTGGACCGCGGCAAAAAGGATTTCAAATACATAGAGGCGGTTGCCTTAAACTGGGCGCAGTCCGGCGTGACGACCCCCAAGCAGGCGGAAAAATTTGCCGCCAAATACGACAAATCCGTTTATACCATTATGAAGGAGTTAGGTAAAAACAATACTCCCACCAAGAAAGAATTAGAATACATCATACGCTGGACAAAGGAATACGGCTTCTCCCAGGACATCATTGCCATTGCCTGCGAGCGTACCGTGCTTGCTACGGACAGCCACCGTTTTGAATATGCCGAGGGCATTTTAAGCAACTGGAAAAAAGAGGACGTGCATCACAAGTCCGACATCCAGCGCATTGATGCCCAGTACCAGAAGAGCCGCCAGAGCAGAAGCACCTCTTCCGCTGCTTCCTCTTCCCAGGTTTCTTCCAACCGTTTCAACCAGTTTGCCCAGAGAAGCTACGACTACGACGAACTGGAAGCGCGACTGTTAAGCAGTAAATAACTACCCCATAAACCGCAGATAAGGAGAACGCCGTGAGCCTCACGAATTCCCAATACGACGCTATTTTGCGCGAATACGACGCCATACAGTTAAAAAACGAACGCCTTTTATCCGAGAGAAAGGCAGAAATTGCGGACCGGCTTCCCGCCTATGAGGAGCTGACGAGCGCTGCCGCTTCCCTTTCCGTTTCCTACGGAAAAAAGATGCTTTTGGACGGTCAGGGCAGTATGTCGGAATACCATGAAAAAATGCAGGACATTTCCCGTAAAAAAAGAGAGCTTCTGCTTGCAAACGGGTACCCGGAAGATTACCTTTCTCCCATCTATGACTGTCCGGACTGTAAGGACACCGGTTTTGTAAACGGTGAAAAATGCCACTGTCTGCAGAGTCGCATCGTCAACATGCTCTACTCCCGCAGCAATCTTAAAGAAGTGCTTCAGGCTGAAAATTTTTCCGTTCTTTCCTATGATTACTACGAGGGAGAGGATTTACAGAATTTCAAAAAAGCAGTGGAAAACAGCCTTTCCTTTATCCGTAATTTTGACACGGAATACCAGAACCTTCTGTTTTTCGGCGCCGTGGGCACCGGCAAGACATTTCTTTCCAACTGCATCGCTTACGAGCTTTTGCAGCACGGTTACTCCGTGATTTATTTTTCCGCTTCCGGTCTGTTCGACCTGCTTTCCAGGCAGGCATTTGCTTCCAATGAGAAAGAAGTACTTTACAAGACCCAGGAAGACTTGTACAATTGTGACTTGGTGATTATCGATGATTTAGGCACCGAGCTTACCAATGCTTTTACGAACACACATCTTTTCTCTATTCTGAACGAAAGAAGTCTTCGTAAAAAGCCTGTTATCATCTCCACCAACCTGAGCCTGGAGGGCTTGAAGGAGCGTTATTCGGAGCGTATTTTCTCCCGTCTGACCAATGCCTTTACCTTCCGTAAATTATCCGGCTCAGACATCCGTATCCGTAAGAAATTTACAAATTCATAAATGTATTCAAGAAAGAGAGGATTATTTTCATGCCAAACCGAGAAGAAAAGCGCAATTTGGAAACCATTCCCGTTGGAAGTCTGGGCATCATTGCCTTAAAGAGCTGCCAGCCTTTAGGTGAAAAAATTGACAAATATCTGGTAAAGTGGAGAGGAGAACGCGAAAGCGAGCACAAAGAAAGCCTTGCTTTTTCCGGCTATCAGCGTCCTTCCTATCTTATCAAAACCAACGTACCCCGTTTTGGTTCCGGCGAAGCCAAGGGTACCATTTTAGAGTCTGTCAGAGGCGATGACTTATATCTGTTAGTGGATGTAGCAAACTACAGCCTGACTTATTCTCTTTGCGGTCATGAAAATCATATGTCTCCCGATGACCATTATCAGGACTTAAAGCGTATCATCGCCGCTGTCGGAGGTAAGGCAAGAAGAATTACCGTTATCATGCCTTTCTTATATGAAAGCAGACAGCATAAGCGTACTTCCCGTGAATCCCTTGACTGTGCCCTGGCTCTGCAGGAGCTGGTCCGCATGGGTGTTGACAACATCATTACCTTTGATGCCCATGACCCTCGTGTGCAGAACGCAATTCCCCTGCACGGTTTTGAAACCGTTCAGCCCGCTTATCAGTTTATCAAGGGTCTGTTAAGAAATGTAAAGGATTTGCAGATTGATGCCGACCATATGATGGTTATCAGCCCAGATGAAGGCGGTATGAGCCGTGCTATTTACATTGCAAACGTTCTTGGACTGGATATGGGTATGTTCTACAAGCGCCGTGACTACACAAAGATTGTAAACGGACGCAACCCCATTGTTGCCCATGAGTTCTTAGGCACCAGCGTAGAAGGCAAGGACATGATTATCATTGATGATATGATTTCTTCCGGCGAAAGCGTACTGGAGGTTGCTGCCGAATTAAAGGAGCGCAAGGCAAGAAACATCTTCGTATTCTCCACCTTCGGTCTGTTCACCAACGGTCTGGACAAGTTCGACAAGGCTTACGAAGAAGGCATTATTACCAAAATTTTAACCACCAATCTGGTTTATCAGACACCGGAGCTGCTTTCCAAAGACTGGTACATCAGTTGTGATATGAGTAAGTACATCGCTTACATCATCGATACCTTAAACCATGACTCTTCCATCAGCGATTTATTAAATCCCAATGAAAGAATTCAGAACATCGTAGCACGCTATCGTACCGGCGAACTGTAATCAAAAACCCCCTCATCCTGACGGTGAGGGGGTTTTAATCAGATCTTAAACATCTCTACTGTATCATGCAGGTTTTCCGCAATGCTCCGGACATCCTTCGCCTTGTCGGAAATGTTGCCGATGATGTTGTTGACTTCGGTAGCGGATGCGGAGGTTTCTTCCGTAGCGGCTGCGTTTTCTTCGGCAATAGCGGTCAGGTTCTGTACCACATCCACCACATTGACACGGGCGGTATCCATTTTCGTCGTATAGTCGGAAATGGTGGTGATGCCCTTGATAGTTACTTCAATGCCGCGGAGTACATCTTCAAAAATTTCTCCAGCCTTGTCCACCTTGGTATTCTGCTCTTCCATGACGTCTTTTACTTCTTCCATGGTATGTACGGCTTTTTCGGAGTCATTTATCAGAGCGCTGACAATGTGTTCAATGGTCTTGGCTGACTCATTGGACTGCTCCGCCAGCTTCTGAATCTGGCTTGCCACAACGGCAAAGCCACGTCCCTGCTCCCCGGCCCTTGCCGCTTCGATGGAAGCGTTCAGAGAAAGCAGATTGGTCTCGGTTGCAATGGAAGTAATGAGTGCGGTTGCTTCTCTGATTTTGAGTGCGGACTCATTTGTGGTATTGGTCTGTCTGGAAATAATTTCAATCGCCTCTTTGGTCTTGCGGTTGATTTCCGTCAGATCCGCCAGTGTGGAATTGGCTTCGGAGCCAAGGTTTTTAATCACATCCGTATTGTCATGCAGTCTGCCTGCCTCAGAGGCAGTTTCCTCTACCATGTTGCCGATGGTGATAACGCTTTCGGTAGCCTTCTGGGTTTCCCCCGCCTGGGAAGTAGCGCCCTCTGCGATTTCCGAAACCGCTTTTTCTACCTGGATGACCATTTCGTAGGTTTCCTCGGAGTCCTTACTCAGCACATCGGATGTGGCAAACAGTTCTTCACTTCTCTGCCGGATATCCAGTATCATCTTTTCCATCTGCTCACGCATCTTCTTGATGGAGCGGCTCATATCGCCGGTTTCATCGTTGCGCTTACTCAGAATATCTTCTTTTTCGTCCTTGGTAAAGTCCATGTCGGCAAAGCGGTTTACCATGCCGGTAATGGTCTTGATGGGACCGGTCACTCTCTGTGCATAGACAAGACCGATTACAATAGCCAGCACAGCAATGATGCAGGTAATGCTGATGCCCTGGATTGCCATGTTCCGGATGGGCTTCAACACCTCTGCTTCATCTGCGGAAATAACCAGGATATAGGCATTAGTGCTGCTTACATAATAGGAAGCATATTTGACGGCTCCCTTAAAGTCATAGGTAACTACATTGGCAGCTACTTTTTTCCCGGCTTTTAAATCCTGTACCAGGGACTTTACTACGCTGTTCTCAACGGACTTACCGATTTTATCTGCGGTGGGATGGTATAACATGGTTCCTTCTGCATCCACTAAGTATGCATAGCTGGAAGAGATGCCCTGTAAGCCTACCCCATTCAGTAAATTTGCAAGATATCCCGGATCGGAGAGTTTGTCCTCCTGACCTTCCAGCTCTTTGCCGTAGGCCTCTGCGATATCCAGCAAATAATTCTGTGTAACATTTACAATCTGCTTTCTGCCATTGGAAATCAGTACCACTAAGAGCAATACCGCTATGCAGACCACAATTCCGATGGTCAGCGCCGTGATTTTGGTTTTAATGGAATGAATTTTCTTTTTTTTCTTCCCCATATCCAAAATTCTCCTTTCAAGTGATGTACCGATTATACCATTTTTTGATTATTTTGTACAGTATTTTGCCGTTTTTATGCGTTTAATTGTTAAATCTTAACAATTTCTATACTTCTTACACATGATTTTGTGTATTGCATTTTTTGCGCATACATGTTATAGTATTAAATTGCATTACCGTGTGTTCGAGACCTTCCACACGTAAAACAAAACTAAAGGAGAAAATCAATGAAAAACAAAAAAACTCTCTATCTTGTCCAGGCTGCCATGATTGCAGCTCTTTATGTGGTGCTTACCTTGCTTGCCAATGCTTTCGGCTTAGCTTCCGGCGCCATCCAGATTCGCCTTTCGGAAATGCTTTCCGTACTTCCCTTTTTTACCCCCGCCGCCATCCCCGGTCTTTTCGTAGGATGTATGCTTTCCAATTTCATTACGGGTGCATGCCTGTTGGATATTGTTTTAGGAAGCTTTGCCACCTTAATCGGCGCTGTGGGTGCTTATCTGGTACGCAGGAATAAATGGCTGGTACCCATTCCCAATATTGTTTCCAACACCATTATCGTTCCCCTTGTTTTGATGTTCGGCTACCATCTGGAGGATGCCTTCTGGTATCTTGCCCTCACGGTCGGCATCGGCGAAATCATTTCCGGCGGTGTGTTCGGCATGATTTTACTTTTTACGTTAAAAAAATATGCCGCCCGCATTTTCCGGACGGCATAAAAGCCACACTGTTACTGTTCATATTTCATATAGGTGATAAAGGCGTTTCCGTTTTTGGCAAACCAGTCGGTGGCGTCGTTCATGCCCATCTTGGCAAGGGTTCCTTTTGACGGATTCATAATGACCACATTGTACTGGTTAAAGCCGGTAATCAGCACGGCACTGCCGTCATTTAAGCATGCCAGCACCGGAATATCCCGGTTTACATAATACAGCACGGAGTCTAAGGAGCAGCCCTTTAAGTCTAAAACCTGGGCGTCGCTCAGGTTCTCCTCCAGCAGGGAGTAGATGTTTTCGCCCCGGTCAAGCCAGTATTCCGTATTCCGGGTAATGCCTTCCTTCTTTAACATGACATTCAGGCAGACAGCCAGACTTGAGGTCTCTTCTGTGCTGCTTTCTGCCTTGATGGACATAATCTGGTTTTTCACGGCACGGTTGCCCCGCATCCAGACATAATCCCCCGCCTTGTTTATTACCACACCGCTCAGTTCTTCGGCAGCTTTCACGGCTGCCGCCGCTTCCTTATATACACCGGCGCTGCCATCCGGCTCATACACATAAAACGCATCCTTTTCCTCTGCCTCGGGAAGCACTAAATCCCGGGAACCCTCGTACATGATTTCCTTGGTGTTTCTTACCTGCAGCGCTTTCCGGTCGATTTCCTTTTTCACCGCAATCTGCACATATTTTCCGTAATTTTCCGTAACAACGGTGCTGATGGTATTTTTGCCCACCGTTTCTTTGGTGCTGCTCATGATATGCTCCTGCGTGGTTTCCGTAAAGCCGCCGCTCTCCGTTTTCAACACTCTGTCGAGGGTAATCTGTCCGCCGTTTATGCTGCACGCCGTCACATAAATATTGTCCTGGCTGTACTTCTTTAAGACAATGCCCTTGGCGTTGCAGATGGAAACAGTATACATGGGGAAAGTGACTCTTCCGGCATTATCCTTTATGATGTCCTCCCTGCGGGCGATGCCGTAAATCAAATCCTCTTCCATGAAACCAAGCGGCAGGATATATTCATCCGTCCCGGCATTGACGGTTATTTTTTTCCGGGTGCCGAAATCCATAAGGGTCAGCCCGGTTGCCTCATACAGGCTGCCACCGGTCTGCCATACCGCAATCCGTCCGCTGTCCGATACCCACATGCTGCCCTGTTCCACATCCGCCAGCAGATAGCTGCAGGTCATTTCTTCCAGATTGATTTCCAGAACCGCATTGTCGAGCCTGGTATACAGATAGCCCTCTCTATTCAGGTAGAGAAGCTCATCCAGCTCCGCTTTCAGAATACGGTAATTACCGTTATAAGGGATATACAGTTTTTCTTCCACTGTATTATAGCTGCTGTCATAATTGTAAACCTGTACGCCCACTTCCCCTTCGTGGCTGCCTCTGTCCATATAGCCGGCTACCGCAAACTGGATGTTGCCGCCCTCGTCAATATTTAAGACACGAATGTCATGATTGGTGTCCATCTTACGTGCATCCGTGTATTCATCCTTGTAAAAGCCGAATACCACCGTCATTTTATTGGTGGTAACGTTATAGGAATACAGTCTGTCCTGCACTACAAAGGCAAAAATATTGCCATCCTCGCTTTCATAAATCGGCAGATTCTCATCTGCAATGCCGATGACGATCTTGTCGTTTACATAGATATCCGACTCCTCCTGCAGAATACTGTTCATGGTGCGATTATAATCGAGCAGGTAAATACGATCCGTAGTATAACGGAGCCGGTAGTACTCCTCCACATAAAAATAGGAGGTCTGCTTGCCGGAGCCGGTGCTTACCACATAATGAGCGGTAACGACCGCCGTCTGGGAAGCGATTTCCGTAATCTGGTAAACCGGGGAAGTGACCTTCTTCACTTCCAGATTGCCCCAGGTTACCTGATTTAAGCTGCAATGGATATCCACCTTATGCAGGGTGCTGTTGTCCCCGGTGGAATTGGTTTCCATATATTTGGCAAGGTCCTGTGCCTGCTCTTTGTCAAAGGTCTTGTTGTTAAAATCCCTGGCAAAGCTTAATTTATCGTAGGCATGGTAGTCCGTTCCCCACACCAGTCTGGTGTAATAATGCGCCGTGTTGCCCGTGTCCAGTGTCAGAAGCAGCACCATTTCGTATTCTTTGCCTGTTTCCAGCAGGTCCTTGGCGGTCAGCGTACCGGAAATGCCTGCTGCCGTAGTCTCATAGTCCGTAACCTCGGTGCTTTCAATCAGCCTTTCCCCATCCACGCTGCGCACTTCAAACACAAATTTCTGCACCTTGTCGCCGTAGGTGTCCACAAAAAACTGCGTGCTGCGGTTCTCGTCCAGCACGGTAATAGTGTCCCGCATGAACGTAGTATCCATGGGATTTACATAGCCGTGCATTTCGTTGTAACGGATGTCGCCCATGCCCATGTAGACCACCGGGAACTTCGGCTCCTCCATATCCATGGTCATATCGTTGGTTCCCGTGTTTAGCAGCCGGGAAAATATAAACAGTGATGCGACAAACACAACCATGAATACCGCCCACTTGATAATTCCTTTTTTCATTCAGCCTGTTCCTTTCCCAAAAGCTTCTGCAGTGTCGGCTGCACATGCAGAAATGCGGTTACTTTTTCCACATCCTCCGATTTTTTACGGATGCCGTTTTTCTTCACCGCTCTGATTAAAATGTTTTTCGGGGTATGCTCCATATCGATGAACTCCAGAATCTGTACCTCGTAGCCCATTTCCTCCAGCATATCCGCACGCAGGGCGTCCGTCATAAGGGCAGCCATGCGCTCCCGTATCAGTCCGTATTTCAAAACGGGCTGAAGCTCCTTGCAGGAAATCTGCCGGTTCAGCTCATGCTGACAGCAGGGCACCACCATAATGACGCCTGCATTCCATTTTACCGCTTTTTCTATGGCGTAATCGGTTGCCGTGTCGCAGGCATGGAGTGTCACCACCATGTCCACCTTGTCATCGCCTTCGTAGGAGCTGATGTCGCCCCTCTCAAAATGCAGGTGCTCGTAGCCGTACTGCTCTGCCAGCCTGTTGCAAAGGGCAATCACATCCTCCTTCAAATCCAGACCCGTAATCTCCACTTCGTATTTCCGAAGCACATGCAGGTAATAATACATGGCAAAGGTAAGGTACGATTTTCCGCATCCGAAGTCAATGATGCGCACCGGTCTGTCTGTTGGAAGCTTACGCACAATGTCCTCGATAAATTCCAGATAACGGTTAATCTGGCGGAACTTATCGTACTTCGCCTTTACGATTTTGCCCTCCGGGGTCTGCACGCCGAGTCCCACTAAAAAGTCCACGGGCTTGCCTTCTTCCAATATATAATGCTTCTTTCGGTTGTGCTCCGCAATCTCCAGACCTGCCGGCAGGTTTTCGTTCGCGTTCTTTTTGCCCACTCCCGGCGTCATTTTCTTCTTGATTGTCATTTTTCCTTTTTTGCTCACCAGCACGTAGGCGGAAAAGTCCGGCGTGGTAAACTCCGCCTGTTTGAATGCCTGCATATCCTGTGTGAGCTGCTCCGCCAGCCTGTCCGGCACCAGATTTTCATGGAACACCTTGGTCCCGATAAAGTTGGTGCGCTGATACACCGCCTCTCCTTTTAAAAGAATGGGATGTACGGTGATTTTGCTGCCCTTTTGGATTGCTGAATACGGCATTCTGCAGTCCGGCTTTTTCTATATCCTTTATCAAATCCAAAAATTCCTTCATGGATGTATCCTCACAAAACAATAGTCATAGTGTTCCCTCATCCCCTTTGGCCGAAGTACCCACTATGACTATATTCTAATGATTTTGCCTGAAAACCTCAACTAAAATTTTATAAATCCTTTTCGTCCGCTGTGGCGCCGTTTGTAAACCTCATAATACAGGATAAGCAGTACCATATCCTTTATCCATTCCCATTTTTCCGGGGAAGTATTCACATCTTCTCCTCTTTCCTCTTCCTCTCGCTTCAAAATAGCGACAATGCTGTCTCCCAGACGGTAAAGCTGCCACTTGTCGGGGTATTCATCATAAAGCAGGCTGCCCTCATAATCCACTTTATCCAGGACCTCGGCAATCCTCTTCTGCAGCATCTTCGCCTGCCCGGGATACATCTGCTGCAGGTATTCCAAATCACGCAGGACGGTGCTGTCCTCCTTCATCAGGCAGGGCTGTGGGTATGCCATGTAAAAAGGCAAAATTCGGTTGGAAAAGTCCATATCTGACACTTCCGGTCCCTTTTCTCTTATGATATGCAGATTGCGGGGCGGTGTTCATAGCCGCCTGCCGGTTTCTTCTCCCGAAAGCATTTCTTTTCCGATACAGTTATGCATCTTCCGGACGTGGTTATTGCTCCCTCGGGTAATAGTTATAGATAGCCTCTTCCGTTATATACTGACACATCTGTCGCAAAGAAGGTACCACATCCTGCCGGTTATCCTTATCTACACGATATGACTCATCCCCCTGCGCCATGCAGGTCAACATGTACCGGTTGATGTCCGGGGAATAATGCACCTTGTCCATGTAAAGGTTCAGATTGCACACAATGTCCGTGTCCGTCTGGAAATAATAAATCTCCACATTGTCATAGGAAAGAAGTGTCCGCAGAGCCTCATCCAGCATATAGCAGTACTCGGAAAGTTCGCCCTGTCTGCAGGTATCGTCCCACATGAGCAGCGAGTACGGCGGGAAGAAAACCGTATAAAGGGTATCCGGGTGGGACTTAATTTCTTCTGCTATCAAAGCTATATTGGCTGCAATGGTTTCCTTGTCAGGCGCGCTTTCCTCGCTCTGTACATAAGGTCCCTCGTAGGCTTCCATGGCTTTTGCCGGACCGAAGGTTTTGTCCTCCGACCAGTCGTAGGCATGTCCTCCCGTATTTTTATCCGCAAAAGAATACGCCAGCATCAGCGGAATTTTCTTTAAGAGCACGTCCTTATTAAAAAGATACGCGCCGTCATCCAGAATTGTTTCCGTATACAGGTAATTCGGGCTATATTGTGACACCACCGTCACTTCACATGGCATTTTCAGGGCAAACAAATCCAGTCCGTAAAAAACTCTCTTAATGTCCTGCTTTTCATGTGCTTTTTCCAGATAATACATAAGGTCCGCCGTGGAGCCGGAGCCTTTCACCACCTTCAGGGTTTTGATGCCGTAGGCATTGTCCAGATAGCTGCTGTCGCAGTTTTCCACCACAGAAGAACCCAAAAGCACACTGTCATAGGAAAAATGCCGGATGGAGCCGATAACCTGGCTTTCCCTTTCAAACAGCACCTCCTTCATGCCGGGCAGAGGTCCGTGGTACTGGTAAAAGGGGTCAAACAAAACAGTAATTCCCGCAACAAGAAGGAGCCCTGCCGCAACCCACAATATGAAGTTCTTCAAAGCTTTTTTACCGGTAAGCATTTTATTCTTCCTTTACTGATACGGTTAAAAGTTAAAATACAAAAACGTGCTGACCTGGGAGAGGGACACAAATCCCCAGAGAAAAACAACCGCCAGCAGAAATGCGCCCTTTTTCGTGCGTGCCTTCGCTTTTATCCATTCTCCCGCCTCTTTTCCGTAAGCAAAAAAGAAGCTGACGGCAAGCATAAGACCAATCATAACAAAGTAAAAAACAGGCAGATACTGCGGTGCTTTCAGGGTAAGCGCCTTTATGACAATAAAGTTCTCCGGTATCTGCAGCGCCGCACCGATGCCGTTTAGGAAGGGCTTCGGCGCCGTGAACAGATTACGGTAAAAATATCCCGCCTGCAAAAGGGTATTGCTGCGGAACATAATCAGGGTCAGGAACCAGAATATCTGGGTAAAAAAGACATTGAGCTTCCGGCTCCTGAACCGAAGCTTCGGGAACAGATTTTCCCACACAATGGCAACCCCGTGCATTATGCCCCACAGAATATATGTCCAGTTGGCGCCGTGCCAGATGCCGCTGACCAAGAATACCAGAAACAGATTCAGACACTTTCTTGCCTTGCCCTTCCGGTTGCCGCCGAGAGGAATGTATACATAAGCGGTTAAAAAACGTCCCAGTGTGACATGCCAGCGTTTCCAGATATCCCGGACGGAATCCGCCTTGAAGGGGGAACGGAAATTCACCGGCAGTTCAAAGCCAAACATTCTGCCGATGCCGCGCGCCATATCGCAGTAACCGCTGAAATCGAAATAAAGCTGGAAACCATAGCACAAAATCGTAATAAGTCCCGTCCAGAAATCCAGATAATACTGCACCACGCCCACCACATCAAACACAGAGTTCACAAGCAGCGCCAGCACGTCAGCCAAAAGTACTTTTTTTCCAAAGCCCAGTACAAACAACGCCACGCCGTCATAAAACATTTCCCAGTCCGGCTTCCTGTTTTTCCTTGCCTGCAGCGTCGGAATAAATTCACTGTGCAGTACGATGGGGCCCGCAATCAGCTGGGGAAAGAAGGTTACAAAACAGGCATAGTCCAGCAGGCTGTAGCAGGGCGCTTCTCCCCTGTAACGGTCCACCACGTACGAAATCTGCTGGAACGTGAAAAAGCTGATACCCAGCGGCAGTGCAATTTTTTCTATCTTCCAGTCCGTATGAAAGAAGAAATTGCAGTTGTCCACGAAAAAATTAAAATACTTAAAATAAAACAGCAGTCCGATATTGGCAATAAGTCCCAGAGTTAGAAGAAGCTTCCGGCTTCTTCCATGCTCCATGGCCGCGCTGATGCCCTGATTGACAAGCAGGCTGCCCACTAAAATAAGCAGATACCATGGGTTATAATAGCCGTAAAACCACAGGGACATGCCCACCAGAAACAGCTTTGCCCAGGCAGGATTTTTGAATTGTTGCAGCCCGTACCAGCCAATCAGACAAAGCGGCAGGAAGAGCGCTATGAATATTGTGGAGTTAAATAACATATCAGTCCCTTTCTTCCTTTTCCGCCACAGCCATGCCGATGCCCATGACAAGGTACATCTGGCTGATGTTCATCATCTGCTCAAAGCTGAAAATATTGTGCAGGGTATAGCATAAAATGGCAAGCCCGCAGGCTTTTGCCAGTGTTTTCTGCTTCCGGGAAAACAAAGTCCCCACGGCAGAAATAATCATGGCGGCAAAGCTCAACAGCCCCATGAATCCGGTATTTACCAGGACAGTTATCCACTCTCCATGGGCATTGGTAAGTCTTTTATCCCCAAAAGTCGCCCTGACTTCCGCAAGCAATGTGGAATTGTCGCTCTGGTACAGGTATGCCGCCATGGAGTCCGGTCCCACGCCAAAGAGCCGGTGTCCGAAATTCTGTGCCAGAAATGTATGGATACCGATGCTCCAGGTTGCCCCGCGGGAGCTTCCCCATGAAGTATTGAAGGTAAACAGGGCGTTGCCGTCAAGCGCCGGTATTACGCCCGGGTGTGTCGTATTGAAAATCAAAAGACCGATGTAAAGAACCAGCGCCGCAGCGGAAAGTCCCGTCAGTATCTGCCAGGCTCTGTAGGTCCAGACAATGCCCCTGTCCGCTGTTCCCGTCAATTTATTGTCACAGTGATTTTCCACCGTTTTTGTCCATCCATTGGCACAGTTATTCTTTCTTATAAACAAGAAGAAATACAAACACAAAAGCAGCACGCCAAAAATCAGCCCCCACGGCTTCCCAGTCAGGAAAAGATAACCGGCAGTCTGGTATTTGTTCCGTTCCGGGAACAGATGCTGCAGGGCAAAAAGCCCCGTAAGGGAAACACAGAACAACAGCAGAAGCTCAATAAAATGACGCAAGCCTTCCTTTTCTTTTCCGGCAAAGAAGCCCAGAATGAGTGTCATGGCTGCCAGCACCAAAAGACCGCTGTCGCTGCCCTGGGAGACACCCGTGGCAAAGCCGATAACAACCGCAATACCGCTAAACACCGGCAGAACACGATACAAAACGGACACCGGAGCCTGCTGCGCGGACCTGCTGCCCGGCAGAACTTTCTCCCGGAACAGGAAAATACCGCAGCATACCGGGAACAGCACCGACCAGTAACCGCAGTACCAGTTAATATTGCCGATGGTGGAGATAAATCCCGGCCCGCTGCTTTCCATGTGCAGGGGATTGACCCCGTAACGGTTTAAGAGTCCTAAAAGAAATACCACCGTGGATGCCGAAAGCATCATCCCGATGCCTGCCTTTGCCATCCCGGTTGTGAGAGTTCTTTCCAATAACAAAAAGAAAAACAAAAACAAAATCTGGGGCCAGAAGCCCATGTTCCAGCCGTCGGCTCCCATTTTTGCGAATTCCGGGTAGTCCGTCAGCAGGTAAGAAATGCACAGGGCAGCTATGTAACAGACGGCAAACAGTTCCGTGCCGGTAAGGCTCTGCCAGAAATTTTGACATCCCGTCTTCATTGCCATCCACAGGGAAGTTTCCCCTGTTTTCCGGCTACTGTCCTTTTTCCACAGCAGGAATTGTCTTACTGACGCCGTCAACAGATAAAGAAGAAGTAACACTCCCGCTGCTTTTGCCGTGCTGAATGCCCATTTATTGTAAAACTCCGCCTTTCCGGAGCCGATTGTCATATACGATGTTTCGGGGTGGTAATAAAACGGCAGCACCACGCCCAACATAATAAGATAAAAGAAGCTTATGCCCCGCAGAACCCACAGCAAAACCGTCTGTATATCCGCCGCAAGCGAACGCTGCTTCTTTTTAACCTGTTTCTTTTTCATGTGTCCTGTCCCTTCTTTTTACACACGTTTCCTCCATCATAATCCATCCGCCTTTTTATTGTCAATATAGCGGCAGATACAGACATAGGACTGCTCAATCATAACCAGCCCCACCGGTCCCTTGATAATGCCCCACAGTCCGAACAGCTTCATCCCCGCATACACGGAAATCAGAATAATAAAGGGATAAATGCCCACTCTTTTGCCGATGAGCTTCGGCTCCGCCAGCTCCCGGAACAGAGCGCTGACGCCGTATGCAAGCAGACAGAAAAAGGCTTTCAGATATGCTCCGGAGAAAAACTCCCACAATGCCAGCGGAAGCAGCACGATGCTGGTGCCGATAAAAGGAAGGGCATCCAAAATTCCCGCTAAAATCCCCCAGAATACACTTTTTCCCACACCTGCAACCGACAGGAGTGTCACACAGATAAGGGAAATCCCAAGCAGGATAAGAAGCTGCGCTTTCACATAGGTCGCCAGATAACGGATAACCTTAAGCGCCACCTCCAAAAGAATAACACTCCATTTCTGCTTTCCCACCATGGCAAGCAAATCGTCGTAGTCCTTGGCAAGCAGCACCGTGGCAATCATGGTGACCGCCAGCACTGCAAAAACGGAGCCTACCGCTTTTACATAGGTCCAGCTGTTCTGTAAAAGTTCCGGCAAAATGGAGATTTTCAGGTTTTCAAACGCGGCGTCCATCTGACCGGTGAGGGAATGGCTCAGATCATCGGCTTCTATCCCAAGAAAACTTTCCATTTTGCCGCAGCAGTTCCCGATAAAAATACGCAGGGTTTCCTGCAGCCCGTCCACACCTGCTGCCCACTGGGGAATTTTCCGGAACAAATACACACTTGCCCACCACAGAAGCCCCATGAGCACCGCCCCAATGAGCACCAGCATGGCGCTTGCCATGTACTGCTTCTTTATTTTCGTTTTTTTCTGGATGTCGTCAAACGCCGGATAGCACAGGGTGAGCAGAATTCCTGCCGCTAAAATAGGCGTCAGCAGCGGAGAAAGATACCGTAAAAAAAAATAGACTGCTCCGGTTAAGAGGAGCAGTACCATTCCTTTTTGTTCATACCATTTCTTCTGCATGCCAATCCCTCCCCGCAATCTTTTGCAGTGCCCATCCATCGCGCCCGCCTTGCTGATAGGGTTTAGTATATGACATGTTTCTGTTTCTATTCTTATATATCTGTAAGAAATACACTGACAAAAGCTTCTGCACTTATCTGTCCAAATGCTCTGACAAAGGTTCCCAGTCTTTCATAAGCTTTTATTCTATCACAAAATCCGCAAATGCCGGATTTTGCGGTGTCTGGGTAAACGCCATGGTTTTGCCGGTCACGGGATGCCGGAAACTTAAGGAAGCGGCGCAAAGTGCCGTAAAGCGGATTTTCTTTTCCCGGGAGAGCTCTTTGCTTTCCTCGGAGCCGTACTTTTCATCTCCCAGAATGGGAAAGCCCGCGTGGGAAAGCTGCGCCCTTATCTGATGAAAACGCCCGGTTTCTATCTGTACCGCAAGCAATGTAAACTTTTCGGTTTCCGCTTTTTTCGTGTAGGTGAGTACCGCTTTCTTTGCCTGTGGGTCTGCGGCTTGCTTTACCTGCGCATCCGCGGCGTCCTTTACCTGCGCATCCACGTCTTTCTCTGTCTTTGCATCCGCAGCATTCTTTACCACTGCCATACCTTTTTCTTTTGCCAGATAATCCACCAGCCTGCCGGTATTTTCCGGTACTTTTCCACATACCACCGCCAGATATTCCTTCTTAAGCGTACCTTTTCCAAGCTGCGTCGTTAAATCCTCGGCGGCTTTTTTCGTTTTGGCAAATACCAAAAGTCCTTCCACAGGCTGGTCAATCCGGTGAACAATGCCCAGATACGGCATTTTCCCCGGATTTTTCTTTGCCACATAATTTTTCAGTTCACTGACTACGTCCTTCCGGCCGATGCCGGCGCTCTCCGTTGCCAGACCGGCAGGTTTCCGGATAACCAGAACCGCCTCGTCCTCGTATACAATCTGTGTCTGCATAATTTATACCTTGAAGCGGTAGCCCACACCCCAGATGGTTTCGATGTACTGGGGTTTCGCGGTATCGTACTCGATTTTTTCACGGATTTTCTTGATGTGGACCGTAACGGTGGCAATGTCACCGATGGAATCCATGTCCCAGATCTGGCGGAACAGCTCTTCCTTGGTGTATACATGATTGGGATGCTCTGCAAGGAAGGTCAGCAAATCGAATTCCTTGGTGGTAAAGGTCTTTTCCACACCGTCCACATACACTCTTCTCGCAGTTTTATCGATGCGCAGTCCCCTGATTTCCACAATGTCGTTCTGGGGCTTTGCATTGGTGCCCACCAGTCTTTCGTATCTGGCAAGATGCGCTTTTACCCTTGCTACGAGCTCGCTGGGGCTGAAAGGCTTTGTCATGTAATCGTCCGCGCCCAGACCCAGACCTCTGATTTTATCAATATCATCCTTTTTAGCGGAAACCATGAGGATGGGGATATCCTTCTTTTCCCGAATCTGCTTGCACACCTCAAAGCCATCCACACCGGGAAGCATCAGGTCCAGTATAATCAGGTTAAAATCCTTTTCTAAAGCAGCCTTTAAGCCGCCGTCTCCGGTATTCTGTATTTCTACCTCGAAATCACTGAGCTCGAGGTAGTCCTTTTCCAAATCTGCAATCGCTTCTTCATCTTCAATAATCAGTATTCTGCTGCTCATACCTTTTCATTTCCTTTCTGCTCTTTATATTTACGGAGGACAAAATGCATGCAGGTGCCTTCGTCTTCCTTACTGGTGGCCCAGATATAACCGCCGTGATCTTCAATAATTTTCTTTACAATGGAAAGCCCGATGCCGCTTCCGCCCTTTGTGGAGTTGCGGGAAGCATCCGTCCGGTAAAACCGTTCAAAAATCTTGGGCAGGTCTTTGGCGGCAATTCCCTTGCCGTTATCCTCGATTTCCACCCGGATGGAGTCTACCTCATCCAGTATACGGATATCAATAATGCCCTGCTCCTTATCAATATATTTTACACTATTACTGATAATATTATTGATAACGCGCTTAAGCTGCTCCGGATCGGCAATGATCAGTGTGGCGGGATCCACTAAATTAGAATAATTCAGTTTAATATTACGGGAATCCAGCTCCAATCCCACCTCTTCCACGCAGTCTCCGAAATATTCGGCAACGTTTATGCGGTGAAAATGGTAAGGTATCCGGTTATTATCAATACCTGAATAAATTGTCAGCTCATTGATAAGCCTGTCCATGTCATTTGCCTTGTTATACACCGTTTTGATGTATTTATCCATTTTTTCCGGCGTATCGGCAACGCCGTCCATGATACCCTCCATGTAACCCTTGATAGCGGTAATGGGCGTTTTCAAATCATGGGAAATATTGCTGATAAGCTCTTTGTTCTGCTTCTCCTGCTGCAGCTGTTCTTCCGTGGTTTCCTTCAGACGCAGGCGCATGTCCTCATAGTTACGATACAGATCACCTATTTCACCGGACGCATCCGTAGAAAGCCGGTAATCAAAATTGCCTTCCTTTACCTTCTGCATGGCTACATTCAGCTCATTTATCGGTGTAAACACTCCCTTGTGAATCCACTGCGTCAGCATCAGGCTGGTAAACAACAGAATCAGGCAGATGGCAATAAACATATCTATCAAAAGCCGTTTGGAGATAATGCCGCTGATTCTTGTTACTATAAATACACTACCCTCTGACCCGTCCGAAAATCGGAAATCCACCTGTTTGACATACTTCTGCAAATCGTTAAAATACATGGCGGCAGCATCCCCGTATTCGTAACCGTATTCGGGCAGTTTATCAAAAATAAGTTCTGCCGCTTCCATATTTCCCGCATAATAAATGGAATCATTTTTTCTGACCAAAATGTAGGAATTTTTACGGTTAAGGCTTTTGTTTAAGGACTGCAGATAAGCGGTGTCTTCAAATTTCTGCGGTTCGCTCACCGCCGTATCCGCCAGCTTCTGATAAAGCATCTGTACCTGTTCGCCCACAGACTGCATACTGTCCACCATTTCCGCATAATTGACCTGTCCGAAGAAATGCGGCTGGTCATCCTGCACCAGGTACACACTGATGGCAAAAAACGCCAATGCGGTCAGTATCAGGGGCAAAAAAACAATGGACGCAAATGCTATTCGCAACCTTGTCTTGAATTTCATATTCCCTCTCATTCCGCCGTTTATGCGGCTATTACCGAATTTATGGAAATTATATCATCTTTTCTTATAAAAAGAAATGAACTGATTCGAAGAATATCCTAAAAAAATTATAAAAAAGAGTTGACTTTCTATATTATCCGTATTATATTGATAACAGTAACAGTTACTATTTTTGGAAAGGAACCCTATGGCAGTAAAATACAGTAAGCAACGAGAAGAAATAAAAGCGTATCTTTCTACCCGGAAGGATCATCCGACAGCTGACCAGGTTTACACCGCCATGCGCACCAAGATACCGAATATCAGCCTTGGGACCGTTTACCGGAACTTAAATCTCTTAGCAGACACCGGCGAAATCCTGCGGCTGCAGGTAGGGGACAAAACGGATCATTTCGATTACGATACTTCCCCGCATCACCACTTTGTCTGCAAAAAATGCGGTGCTGTCATAGATCTCACCATGCCAAGTATTGATTCGGTAATGGGAACCGCAGCCCTGGGCTTCAACGGTACCATCGAAGGCTACGATATTTATTTTTACGGCACCTGCGAAGCGTGCCGGGAATAAGTGGATTTTCCTTAAATCTGTTTGCAAAGGCTCTGAATTTTCCTTTGAAATTGTTCGCAAGAGCTTCGAGTTTTCCTTTGGAATTGTTTGCAAGAGCTTTGGAATTTCCGTGAAATTGTTTGTAATTTATTTCCTGAAAGTTTAAGCCCTTTCGGGAAACAATAACCAATAAAACCATTTTATTTACAAGAAAAGGAGAAATGAATTATGAAATTTGTATGTCAAGTATGCGGTTATGTTTATGAAGGAACTGAAGCACCTGCAGAGTGCCCTATCTGCCACGCACCTGCTTCCAAGTTCACTGTACAGTCTGCCGATAAGGTATGGGCTGCAGAGCATGTTGTAGGCGTTGCACAGGGTGCACCCGAAGATATCATCAAGGACCTTCGTGCTAACTTTGAAGGAGAATGCTCCGAAGTCGGCATGTACCTGGCAATGGCACGTGTAGCTCACAGAGAAGGCTATCCTGAAATCGGTATGTACTATGAAAAAGCAGCTTACGAAGAAGCAGAACATGCTGCAAAATTTGCAGAACTCTTAGGTGAAGTGGTAACCGACTCCACCAAGAAGAACTTACAGATGAGAGTTGACGCTGAAAACGGCGCAACCGCCGGCAAAGTAGACCTTGCAAAACGAGCAAAAGAATTAAACTTAGACGCTATCCACGATACTGTCCATGAAATGGCACGCGACGAAGCAAGACACGGCAAAGCATTTGAAGGATTACTGAATAGATACTTTGGCTAAGCTACAAGCCGAGCAAGTATAAAAAGAAAGCTGATTGGAAGGGAATATATTCACTTTCCAGTCAGCTTTTCTTTTTATATTTATTGGGCGACAGCCCATCATGAAATAGCCCGTTAGGGCTATGAATGGCTCGGCGCAGCTTGCTCACTAAGATGTAGTCTCTTCTTTTTTATTATACGGCGACAGCCGTCCATGAGGGGCTGCCCCACAGCTCCCGAATGGCGCATGGCGCAGCCTGAAATTGCCAGGACTCAACCCCCTTTTTCCGCACTTGCCGGCATTTTTAAAGCAAATATAACAATTCTTCCATTTTGCTTCCTCTTTTTACAAATTTTTTAAAGCATAATTTTAAAATTTCTTTTTTTGCTGTTTCAAATAAGATTGGTCTTAAAGCATTTATTCACTAATCCCCTTTTTGCTTCTTGAATTTCCATTAAATTAGAAGCATTTTTCACTTATTGGAGAATTTGCTTTCCTGATTTTTCCTTCCCGAAAAGCATTTCAGACTTTTTTCGCAATTTGCTTTATCTTTCCCGCTATGCTTTAAAGCATTTTCCTCTATGTTGATTTTTTGCTTCATTTCAAACGCAATAGGATGCCCTTTTATGTCTATGCACATTTATATAATCCGCTATGGAAGGAATAAAAAGAAGGGGAACAAACTCATGTCCGTCCCCAACAAAATCAATTTATTCTTTATCTTTTGCTTTGTTAACCAATTCGGCGGTGTTTCTGCTTAATTTCATTCCCCCGGTCTTTTCTATAAAAAAAACAGCATAGCCGATTAAGACTATGCCGGTTACTGATATACCTGCAGTTAGCAGGAGCCTTTATACGATACCGGAAATGATAAGAGTGCTGACACCGGGACTGACTACCCATGCACCGCTTGCCGGATCCTGGGTATAGGTGGCTGCAGGAACCGTAATCCGGCCTGCTACACTGCTGAAGGTACCGCTTGTTTCATCATACGTATACTGTGCCCCTTCTGCCCAGCCGGCTCCGTTAAAGGTAACGGAGAGATTGCTGAGAATCGGGGAAAAAGTATCCAGAACCACTACACCGGCAGTAGCATCTGCGGCTGTATTTCCCATGTTCTGAATTAAGAAGGTGTAGGTAAGAGTTCCGTTTTCCGTAACAGGAACCGGGCTTACCGATTTGGTGATGGACAGGATAGGTGCTTCCTCTACAAGGATGGTTTCACTGACCGTAACCGGTGTAATACCGGTTGCGGATACAACCGCCGTATTGATAATCCTGGAACCTGTTTCCATGGGTGCAAAAGAATTCACCTCTGCCTCATAAATAACGGTTGCATTTCCACCTGCCGGCACCGTCAGCCCGGTAACCGTAAGCGGAGAAACCGCCGTCACCGTAGGGGCAGGCTGCAAAACACCGTTTGCGTAAAATTTAACCGTTCCGGGAATATACGTTAACGGTGTCAGTGTTTCCGTGCCAAAATTATATTCACCGAGATTATCTGTAACAGTTATGCCGCTGAAAGGGACAGCTCCCGAATTTACAATACTGATGACATATGTTACATTATCATTTTGTCCGTAGGTATTGTTTACCGCTGTTTTTGTTGCCGATAAAACTTCCATAATTTCACCGACAGCAATATTGGAATTGGCTACTGCGTTGCCATATCGCAGCTGTGCCTGATTGGTAAATCGTGCCATATACTATTTCCTCTCTTAGTTAAGGTATAGTATATTATATGAAGAAATCCACTCAGGTTTCCTACAGCCGGATAAAATCAGTTAACTTCCTCCAGGGAAATATTATCTATGCACACTCTGTGCCGGCTGTCAATTCTCTCGCTGACAGCGCCTAAGCATACGCTTAAGAAAGCATCCGGATCCGTATCGCTTTCCATGGTAAAGGTGGTGCTGAAGGTCTGATAGTCAGAAGAAAGCGTCACAATGTTTTCTCCGGAATAGACTGGCCAGCCCTTGTCTTCCCTGCCCTGTATAATGACACGAATGTCTCTTTTCATATCGGATTTGGCTTCAAAGGTTAAGGTATACGTTTTTCCCTTTTCAAGAGTGATATTATTCTGCTTGAGCTGGACGTTCCAGTCACTGGCTCCGGTGTCAAGAATGGTAAAATCCATGGCATTGTCTTCTGACAGGGAATCCACCACGTAATTCGCATCTGCAGAAGTATCCACAAAAATCTCGTATCCGCTCGTCCCCGCATTGAAGCTGCCGTTCTTAATCATCACATTCTCTTCCACACGCACCTTGTCCAGATAATAATCCCCGGCACTGCTAAAACCAAATTGAAGTGTATTGGCTCCTTCTTTTCCGGAATATACAAACTTTAAGCTGTAGGTATCCTGCTTTTCGGACAAAGCTATGTCATGTTCTTCCCCATTCAGAAGGACTTTCATATGGCTTCCCGCTTCCGCCTGCATTTCAAAGCTTAAGAGATATTCCGCGTTCTCCGTCAATGCCAGGTCTTTCTGCGTAACATGGAACGGGGTATCTGAATCCTTTGACATATTTACATGAAGTCTTCTGCCGTCGCTTAACGGTGTAACCTCATATGTCACCGCATCATTTTCCGTAAAATCCCAGCTTCCGACTCTGTCGGTACCTTCCTGGAAATTTGCATTGTAAACGTAATTGCCATCGGAAAGAACAGTCTTACCGCCTGCGCTGCCAGAACCTTCCGTTGTCATCTCCAGACGCACATTGGATATAGAAATCGTTGCAGTACTATCTGTTTTACCCATATTGAATTCCAGTCGTCCGGTGGGGTCGTTTTCCGCCGTCACCGTGAAATCAAATGCGTAGCTCTGTTTTTCCTTCGTAAGAGTAAGCTCTGTATCCTCCAGATAACGGATCCATCCGGCATCGGGCGCCGTAACCGCTACCTTCATGGTGCGTTCTTCATCGGCACAGGCATCAAAGGTTACCCGGTATTCGCTTCCCTTCAGGATAGGAATATCCGGCTGTACCAGCTGGATGCTGTATTCCTCACTGCCGGCATTCGCTGTGGAGATAACAATTTCATTATTCTTAATTTCCGCATTGCCTTCTCCGCCGTTCTGCGCCATGAACTTCCAGTCTGCATTATCCGTCAAATCCTCTGACGCAGAAAAATCTCCGTTGATGACATAGTTGCCGTTTTCATCCGGCTCTCTGTAGGTGATTTCCTTTTCCGGTTTTGTGACATTTTCGTCATATTCATCTTTCTGGTATACTCTTACATAATCAATTTCATAGGTTGCACCGGCTATATCCGTAGTTGCATCCGGATTACCGGGCCAGTTTCCGCCCACCGCCAGATTAAAGATGATATAATAGGGCTGGTCAAAAGGTGCCGGAAAAGTAATTTCCCCTAAACCCTCCGTTGCTGAGTACCAGTCATTTGCTGTGTGTATCAGATTGCCATCCACATACCACTTGATTTCCCCCGGGTTCCATTCACAGGCATAGGTATGGAACTCTTCTGCGAAATCCCCCTCGGAAAGTACATAGCTGCCCTGGCTTTCTTTGTGCGGGTTTCCATAGTGGATGGTTCCGTAGGTGGTTCCCGTATCATTACCCAACACTTCTGCAATATCAATTTCCCCGCATCTCGGCCACTGACCGTATAAATTTTCATCCGTGGGCATCATCCAGAATGCCGGTAAAAAGCCCTGACCTTTCGGCATTTTAATACTTGCTTCAAAGAGACCGTAAGTAAAATCATGCTTGCCCTGGGTATTCACACGTCCGGATGTGTAGGCAGTGTTACCGTTCTCATCCTTCGTTTCCACCGGCTTTATGACAAGCTTTCCGTCCTTTGTATACACATTTTCTTCCGATTTCACATAGGACTGCAGTTCATTGTTCACCCAGCCCGGTTCATGAAGCTCATAATTCCAGTCATCCTCTGAAATTCCGTCTTCAAAATCATCCTCCCATACCAGGTTGTACCCCGTCATGTCAAGGTCATTTCCCTGCACCGGTTCTGTTTCCCGGATTACCGTTTCCTGTACGGTCTCCGTATTCTCTGTCTGTTTCTCTGCTCCCTTTTCCTTGCCGCAGCCCGCTGTCATTACCATTGTAAATGCCAGAACAGCCGTCAGCCATTTTGCTGTTTTTCTTTTCATTCCGTACCCTCCCGTGGTTATACTGTTTTATCGGTTCCAGATATTTATGAGTTCCTGTAAAATCGGTTTATAATGTTCCCCGGTAATACCAAAATCCATTTCCTTATAAGTCCATGCCGCAAATCCGACGTCAAATTTGCGGAATACCTCATTCGCATCCCTGAACCAGCGAAGCGTATCCATAACCGGTGCTCTGTCGATGACTCCAAATTCACCGCAATATAAAGGTACACCTGCTTTTTTTGCCGCATCTACGGCATCCGCAATCAGCTCTTCCATGAATTTGGGTCCCATCTCACCGGAATGTGCATTGACCGCTACATTTCCCTGATACCCCAGCACTTTGGAATTTTCCCTGTAATATTCCATGGTTGCCGGATAGGAAATTTCCTTATTGGGGTCCATTGCCGCCACCCAGTATGCTTTCTGATGGGTAAACAGAAGCGGCTCATAGAAATGGAAGGTAAAAATAATATTTTCATCTTCCGGTTTTCTTAAAAATCTGACGGTTCTGGCGCTGTTCCACTGGATGCCGCCGTAGATAATCGGAGTTGTGGGTGCATACCGGCGGATTTCTCTCACCGCACGGATGATTAAATCATTCCAGGCTTCTGCCACATCCTCCTCCACAATTTCATTCAAAAGCTCAAAAGCCATGAAATCTTTATTTCCGTAGCGTTTTGCAAGCCTTCTCCACAGCGCAAGAAAGCGATCCATCAGCGCAGGGCTCCTAAACAGACTGTTTTCCATGGTACCTGCATCGTTAAAATCATAGCCGTAAACTTTATGCATATCCAAAATCATATTCAGCTTGTTTTCCCTGCACCAGTCTGTTACCCGGTCAAGTAATTCATAGCCGCTTTCGATGGGAGTTCCATCTTCCGTTTCCAGAATATTGTAATCGACCGGCACCCGGACATGGTCAAAACCCATTTCCGCAATTCTGTCCAGATCCTCTTTATGGATAAAAGATGCCAGATGTTCTTTACTGTAATCACACTGTGATAAATATCCGCCTAAGTTAATTCCACGTTTTAAGTTCATCCTGATTTTCCTCCTTGCAATCCCTGTTTTGGATTTGTATCTTCCCTATACAAATCCGGTGGCTCTTTCATTTCTGTTTTCAGTATGTCTGAAATTCTATGGAATGAATATCGTTTTATTGCTTTTATTTATGTTTTTATGCTATCATATACTTGATAAAAGTCGTTCTGTTCCTTACAATTTTTACAGGGAGGAGATCTAAAATGAGTATTTTCCGGTCAGACACCTCCGGACAGGCTCTTGCCTACCGGGATTTTGTGCAAAGAGAAGAGCGCTTTGTGAGAGCGCCCTATAATCCGGAGCTGGAATTTTATCAGGCCGTCGTATCCGGTAACCTGAAAAAGATAAAAGAAATGACAAAAGAAAGCTTTCTTGCTAAAAAAGAAGGCTGGGGTACCCTGTCTGCAAATCCGGTCCAGAATGTAAAGTACCATTTTGCCATTACCGCTGCCGTTATTGCCCGTTATTGTATCAACGCCGGCATGGATCTGCATGTAGCCTATAATTTAAGTGATTATTACATCTCTGCTGCGGACAGATGCCATACCCCGGAGGAAATTGCTTCCCTCCATACCCCTCTGTGTCTGGACTACACCCGCCGCATGAAGGAGCTCATAAAACAGAACGTCTGCTCACAGCCGGTGGTAAAATGTATCGATTATATCTACGACCATCTGCACACCCGCATTACTCTGACACAGTTGTCAGAAATAGCCGGTTTAAGCCCTTCTTACCTGTCACGGCTGTTTCAGAAAGAAACCGGTCAGAGTATCAGTTCCTATATCTGTGAACAGAAAATCAATACTGCCAGGAACATGTTGCTGTTTTCCTCGTATTCTTCCGCGGAAATAGCCGCTATTTTAGCCTTTCCCAGCCAAAGCTATTTTTCCGGTACCTTTAAGAAAAAGACCGGCATGACTCCCTCCGACTACCGTCTTCACGGAAGGCGGCGTGAGGAAACCCTTTTATAGAAAACCAGGGCTATGATTGTCGAACCCCCTTCCGCAATCAAAAAGGTAAACCAGATAATATAGGACGGTACACCGTTACCGTGCAGCACAAGCATGGTGAATCCATAAGCTACCGGCACTACAAATAAAAACTGTCTGCATACAGAAACAATCAGGGACGGCAGACCGCTGTCCAGCGCCTGGAACACTCCCTGAAAAGCAATATTGCATCCGGCAAATACAAAGCTTAACGAAATAATACGGATGGCGCTGATGCACAGACTTTGTGTTTCACCCGAAAGGTCAAATAAAGCCGAGAACGGTGTTGCAAAGACCTCCAGAATAACAAACCCAGCCAGCATAATATATAAGGTATACCGGAGTCCGCAACGAATGGCTTTTTGCACCCGCTCTTTATCTCCCATACCATAATTAAAAGCAACAATAGGGGTAATCGCATCCCGGAGTCCGAAAGCCGCGAACAGAATAAATTGCTGGATTTTATAATAAAGCCCATATGCCGTTACCATATTTTCGCTGACCTTTACCAGAATAATATTTAGAAGATAGGTCATGACGGACATAAGCGCCTGGGCAATAATGGCCGGCACGCCAATGGCATAAATACTTTTTATGACATCCCCCGAAGGTTTAAAATATTCCTTCTTCTTTTCAATTTCTTTATTCCATTTCAGGTGGGCAAAAAGCGCCACCAGAAAAGATACAATCTGTCCGAGTACGGTGGCGTATGCTGCACCCCGTACACCCAGCCTGGGAAAGCCTAAAAGCCCATAAATCAGGATGGGGTCAAAAATAATATTACATACCGCGCCTGTTACCTGTGCGATGGTAGAATATAAGGATTTCCCGGTTGCCTGCAGCATTTTTTCCAATACCGAGAAGTAAGAAATACCAAAAGAAAAGACGCAGCATATTCTCAGGTAATCCACACCCATTTCCAAAATAAGCGGATTTTTCGTCTGGGATGCAATATAACTGCGGCAGCCAAAAATTCCGAACAGCAGAAATACTGCATAGATCACAGTTGCTAAAAATAACGTGTTGCCGGCAGCCAGCCCCGCCCTTTTACTGTCCTTTGCGCCCAGGCATTTGGCAATTAATGCATTGGCGCCGACGCCGGTTCCTATTCCGATTGCCACCATAAACATCTGTACCGGAAACACCAGTGTCAGCGCATTGATGGCAGCCTCTCCGTTTTCCTGCATATTGGCCACAAAGGCACTGTCCACAATATTATAAGCAGCCTGCAGCATCATGGATAAAATCATAGGAATTCCCATGTTCAGCATAAGCTTGTTAACCGGCATTTCTGCCATCTTGTTTTGTTTTACGTTTTCCATTTCTTCTCCTTTTCCCTCGTTGTCACAACAAAAAAACGTGCAACCCATAGTTTCCTATAGATTACACGCATTTGCTGGATTTACATCTATTATTTTTATTTTGCAGAACTCATTATAACAGAAAATACTATTTTGTGTAAGGATTTCTTTTAAAAATTTACTCCCTTTTTACAAAAGTGTGTCTGATGCATACTAACTCATGATTATACGAAACACCACACTTTTATTCATTTTCTATTCATTTCCGGCTAATGGGTATTCATTTTTACTCTAAGTTATCATGCAATTTATTAGAATGGAATTTTTGAAAGAGCCAGCACCTTGAATGGGCTGACTCTTTCAATGTCACCTGTAATTGACAAACTGGAATTTTCTCAATTCTTCATCTCTGTTTTTTCCCTTTTCCAATTAATTAATGGACCAATCGTTGAAATAACAAAAATTAATGCTGATGTTAGAGAAAAAATACCATCAGTAACCACAAATATGATAAACGTGGCTAATGGAATATAATTAAGAATACTTTTCAAAATTTTCATGTTCAACCCTCCCTTAGGCTTCATAATTGGTTTTTCTTTATTTTACCACATGACAAATGGCTTTGGTAGATTATTTTCATTATTGCATTGGGTTGATTGTCTTTTCTATATACGCAATTTCTTCTTCTGTGAGATTGTATTTCTTATAGAGCTGTTGGTCTATGTTTGTGTTCATGCTATTCATGTAATTTATATTTATTCATTGATTGGGAGTGGGAACACAATTCCGAAAAGGGACTTAAATAACAAAATATGTACCAGGACGAACATATTCTAGCATGATAAATTATGAATTACAATATATTTAGATTCAAAACAGTCAAAATCGGTCAATAAAGGATAGCGACCAAATCAGAATTAGTCAATTTGAACTATTAATGTTAATTATAAATTAGTAATAGAAAAGAGACTTAAAATAGTAATTAGGCAAGTATTAATGATATATATAGTATATTCTGCACAAAAATGAATGTTGCATTTGCATATATTGCACAATTATAAAACTTGCTTTATATATTTTCAACAATTTTTAGTGTGATTATTTGTGAATATAAATGACGGATTATGATTGACAATGACGGATTATGAAAATATAATTATACTACAAGTTAAATGAATATTGAAATGTTTAATACAGTAATTTGAAAATGAGCATTAAATAAATGGCTTATAAAATAAGTCTTTGAATAGTTTGATAAACAGGGGGGATTAGATGCTGGCGGAAGATAGATGCAAAAAAATACTCGATATATTAGATTCGATGGGAAGTGTGACTGTACAGCAGCTTATGGATGAGCTTGAAATCTCTGAGTCGACAATCAGGCGTGATCTTGTTGCAATGGATAAGAAGGGGTATCTCACCAAGGTACACGGTGGTGCGATTGCAAATAACACCAATATCCACACTCAGGATGAGAAGGTTATCAACAGGCTTAAGCAGAATCGCAGCGAAAAGGAACAGATTGCCAGATATGCGGCATCACTTATTGTGGATAATGATTTTGTTTATATAGATGCCGGTACTACAACGGCAGTCATGATTGATTATATTACTGCAAAGAATGTGGTTTTTGTTACAAACTCTCTGACTAATGCCAAGAGAATTTCCGATAGGGGATATACAGTATATATTCTGGGTGGCGAGTTCAAGTCTACTACTGAGGCTATTGTCGGAGATGAGGCCGTTGTGACGCTCGATAAATACAATTTTACAAAGGGCTTCTGGGGTGCAAACGGAATTACGGTGAAGAATGGATTTACGACTCCGGAGATAAAGGAGGCCATGGTTAAAAAGAAATCCATGGAGAATAGCAAGGAGAAATACATTCTTGCGGATGACAGTAAGTTTTCACAGGTATCAAGTATCAAGTTTGCTGATTTTGAAGATGCTGAAATTATTACAAATGCACTAAGTAATGATAACTATAAGAAATACAAAAATATTAAGGAGGTCTGAAATGATTTACACAGTTACTTTTAATCCATCATTAGATTATATAGTTGATGTAACAGATTTTAAGACAGGAGTGGTCAATAGAACGACTGGAGAGAAGATTTTTGCAGGGGGCAAGGGCATCAATGTTTCCATGGTTCTTAAGAATCTTGGAATGAGCAATACTTCACTTGGTTTTACAGCGGGTTTTACAGGAAATGAAATTAAAAGACTTCTAGCAAAAAAAGGTGTTAATACTGATTTTATAGAGGTGGAGGATGGTATTTCACGTATCAACGTGAAGCTTCGCTCAAATGAGGAATCTGAGATTAATGGTCAGGGACCGGTAATCACTGAGGACAACATTAAAAAGCTTTATGAGAAGCTAGACTGCTTAAAGGAGTCTGATGTGCTTGTGCTCGCAGGAAGTATTCCTGATGTAATGCCTTCATCAATGTATATGGATATCATGAAGCATCTTGAGGGCCGTGGAATAAATATTGTGGTTGATGCGACAAGAAATCTGCTCACAAATGTGCTTGCATATAAGCCATTCCTCATTAAGCCAAACAATCATGAGCTCGGTGAGATATTCGGGGTTGAGATTACAGACAAGGACGATGTGATAAAATATGCAAAGAAGCTTCAGGAGCAGGGCGCAAGAAACGTGCTTGTTTCAATGGCAGGTGACGGAGCAGTGCTTGTGACCGAGGATGGACAGGAATTTAAGGCACAGGCTCCTAAGGGAAAGCTCAAAAACTCTGTAGGTGCAGGTGATTCGATGGTAGCCGGATTTGTTTACGGATACCTCAAATCAAATGATTATAAGCAGGCATTTATTTATGGAGTATGTACGGGAAGTGCAAGTGCATTTTCTGAGGAGCTTGCTACAAAGCCTGAGGTTGAAGCACTTATTGATAAATGGGACAGTGCTTCCAATTAAACAAACGGTATCAAAAAGGTTGATATAAATAATTAATATATTCTATTAGGAGGAATGATGTATGACAATCAGGGATTTATTGGCAGCTGAGAGTATCAATTTAAATGGTACGCCTGCCGGAAAAACCGAAGCATTGAATCAGTGTATTGATTTGATGGCAAAAAGTGGCAAAATAGCCGATGTGGAGAAGTATCGCAAGGGTGTTTTTGCAAGAGAAGAGGAAGGAACAACAGGAATTGGAATGGGTATAGCAATTCCTCATTGTAAGTCTGATGCTGTTACTAAAGCAGGTCTTGCGGCAATGGTTGTAAAGGATGGGGTTGAATTTGAATCACTCGATGGTACACCTGCAAAGATTATTTTCCTTATCGCTGCACCAAACACAGAGGATAATGTGCATCTTCAGGTGCTCAGCAAGCTCTCTGTTATGCTTATGGACGAGCAGTTTACAAATTCTCTTATCAATGCCGGTTCAGTTGATGAGTTTTTAAATATTATCGATAGCGCTGAAAAAGCAAAGGATGAGAAAGAGGCTGCCAAGGAGGCAAAGGCGAAAGAGCCTGTTGAGGTGAAGAAGGACGATGTATTTATCGTTGCAGTTACAGCCTGTCCTACAGGAATTGCCCATACTTATATGGCTGCTGAGGCTATCGAGAAAAAAGCCAAGGAGCTCGGATATCAGGTAAAGGTTGAGACAAGAGGCTCAGGCGGAGCCAAAAATGTGCTCACGGATGATGAGATTGCAAAGGCTGCAGGTGTTATCGTTGCCTGTGATACAAATGTGCCTACAGACCGTTTTGACGGAAAGAAGGTTATTGAGTGTCAGGTTTCTGACGGAATAAATAAGGCTGAAGAGCTCGTAAAGAGAATTGCTGTCGGTGATGCTCCTGTATTTAAGGCATCAGGTAAAAAGGAAGCTTCACATTCATCAGTTGGTGGAAAGGAGAGCGTTGGACATCAGATTTACAAGCACCTGATGAATGGTGTTTCACATATGCTTCCATTCGTAGTTGGTGGTGGTATTCTTATCGCAATCGCATTCCTTATCGATGGATTCAGTGTTGATCTTAATTCACTTCCGGCTGACCAGAGAGCAAATTTCGGTACTATTACACAGGCCGCAGCACTGTTTAAGGGAATCGGTGGAACAGCATTCGGATTTATGCTTCCAATTCTTGCAGGCTTTATCGCCATGAGTATTGCTGACCGTCCGGGTCTTGCAGTTGGTTTTGTAGGCGGTTCAATCGCAGCAAACGGTACATCAGGCTTCCTTGGAGCACTTGTAGCAGGTTTCGTTGCAGGATATATTGTGCTCATCCTAAAGAAGGTATTTTCTAAACTTCCGGAGAGTCTTGATGGTATGAAGCCGGTTCTGCTTTATCCACTGCTTGGTATATTCCTGGTAGGCGTTATAATGCAGTTTGTAGTTGAGCCTCCAATCGGAGCTTTAAATACAGCTATCAACAATGGTCTTAATGGACTTAACGGTGCAAGCGCAGTAGTACTCGGAATACTTCTCGGAGGAATGATGTCGGTGGATATGGGTGGCCCTGTAAACAAAGCCGCTTATGTATTTGGTACAGCTTCAATCGCTGCCGGAAACTACAATATCATGGCAGCAGTTATGATTGGCGGTATGGTTCCACCAATCGCAATCGCTCTTGCAACAATCTTCTTCAAGAACAAGTTCACAGCAGAGGAGAGAAAGGCAGGACCTACAAACTTTATCATGGGATTATCATTTATCACAGAGGGTGCAATCCCATTCGCAGCATCTGATCCGCTTCATGTCCTTCCGGCATGTGTAGTCGGTTCAGCAGTGGCAGGTGGACTTTCAATGGCATTTGGATGTACACTCATGGCACCTCACGGAGGAATCTTCGTAGTTCCTACAATCGGAAATCCGTTAATGTATCTTGTTGCATTAATAATCGGATCTTTCATTGCATGTGGATTACTCGGATTACTCAAAAAGAAAGTAAGTGAATAAGCAATCCTCAATTATCATTTAATCCAACCTATAAACTAATCAACAAAGGCACTGCTTCGGCGGTGCCTTTGTTGTTATGTTGTGTATTAAAAATTAAAAGTATAAACATTCTCTGAAATAACAGCCTCATGCCTTGACGAGTGAATTTTCCAAGCTTAAAGTAGTATTAGGATGAAATAGTAAGTCAAAAAAAGCAATTATTTATGAGACTTAAATAAAAAAACAGTGAGGCATAAAATGGGCAAGGTTATAGGTATAGATTTAGGAACAACAAACAGCTGTGTGGCAGTATTGGAGAACAATCAGCCGGTAGTCATAACTAACAGCGAGGGTCAGAGAACAACTCCGTCTGTAGTGGCTTTTACAAAGAATGGAGAGCGACTGGTTGGCGAGGCTGCAAAGAGGCAGGCAGCAGCCAATGTGGACAGGACATTTTTCTC